>Ga0070708_100000669_pt1 | contig 26018 bp, 27 predicted proteins | sample KBSK5503metaG_FD_65469 | JGI IMG/M metagenome (GOLD analysis project Ga0070708, IMG submission 65469) | Corn, switchgrass and miscanthus rhizosphere microbial communities from Kellogg Biological Station, Michigan, USA - KBS K5-50-3 metaG | ecosystem: Host-associated > Plants > Roots >... | reverse complement strand
TGGAGGCGAACCAGACCACCCAGGCGTAGGCGCCGAAAATGCCGGCGGTGGCCCCGACGCCGACCACGGACTGCCGCGCGACTTCGGTCGGGTCGTTTCTGATCGCGGCGGCGAGGGCCAGGCCGTCCTGAAGGAGAGGGGACCATGCTCTCATCGCCCAGAGCAGGAGCTTGAGCAGGGCATACCCGACGAGCTGGAATGCGAGGTAGAGCTGAAACAAGGGCTTCCAGTGCGATCGCCAGAATCCGACGGCGCGGTCCATCAGCTCGCCGGTCGACAGTGGGTGAAACTCCGAAAACGCCGGCGCGGATGAGCTCACGCCGGGAATCATACCGGACTGGCGGTTGACTAGTCGGACATCGAGGTGGGATGGGGTCGCCGACCGCTCCTTCGCGCGGCGGAGAGCAGATCCCTCGCGGCGGCGACGGGATCGCTGCTCTTGAGCACCGAGGAAATGGCCGAAAACCCCGACGCCCCGACCACATCGGAGGCATTGGCAGGTCCGATACCGCCGAGCGCGAAGGCCGGACACGGCGTTGCCTGCGCCAATCGCGCGAAGCCCTCGGGGCCGAGCGGCGGGCGGGGATCGGTGGGCTTCGAGCCGGGCGCGAAGACGGGGCTGACCAGGGCCAGATCCGCGCCGGTCGCCTCGAGCGCTTCGTCCCGATCGTGAACCGCGGCGCTGATCCAGGTCCCGCGGGGCAGGTGTCGCCTCACCTCGCCGACACCGATGCCGCCGGCGGGGAGGTGCAGGTGGGCGCCGAGCAAGAGCGCGACGTCCAGGCGTCCGTTCACGAACAGCGGATTGCCCAGCCGTCGGCAGAGCTTTGCCAGCCGTTCGCCCTCTTCGAAGAACGACCGGTCGGAAGCACCGGGGTGGCGGTGCTGCAGGGCGACTTCGGGTCCGAGCGAAAGCACCGACTCGAGCGATTCCATCAGCTTCGGCGCGGGGATTTGCCAGTCGGTGATGACGATGAGAAGCGGAAGCTCGGAAGGCACTACGCGATCAGCCCCTCGATCGGGCTGGAGGCCGATCCATAGGCCTTGCGGGGGATGCGCCCGGCCAGATATGCGTCGCGCCCCGCCTCGATCGCTTTCTTCATCGCGGTCGCCATCCTCACCGGATCCTTCGCGCCGGCGATCGCGGTGTTCATCAACACCCCGTCGCAGCCAAGCTCCATCGCAATCGCGGCATCGGAGGCGGTGCCCACGCCGGCATCGACGATGACCGGAACGGTGGCTGCTTCGATGATCAGGCGGATGTTGTGGGGGTTGCGGATTCCCAGCCCGGATCCAATCGGCGCCGCCAGCGGCATGATCGCCGCGCACCCGGCGTCTTGCAGCTTGCGCGCCGTGATCAGATCGTCGCTGGTGTACGGAAAGACGGTGAATCCCTCGGCCACCAGCCGCCTGGCGGCTCGAACCGTCTCTTCCACGTCGGGAAAGAGGGTCTTCTCGTCCCCGAGCACCTCCAGCTTCACCCACTTGCTCATCCCCAGCTCTTCGGCCAGGTGGCAGGTTCGGACGGCGTCCTCGGCGGTGTAGCATCCCGCGGTATTGGGCAGCAGGGTCATCCGGCTCCGGTCAATCCAGTGCATCAGCGACGCTTCCCCTTTCGCCGAGAGGTCCAGCCGCCGCACCGCCAGGGTGGCGATCTCTGCCCCGGACGCCGCGTGGCACTGCCGCATCACCTCGAAGCTCGGGTATTTGCCGGTGCCGATGATCAGGCGGGAGCCGAACGTTCTGCCGGCGATCTGAAAGGGCTTGTCCTGCATGGGGTTTCCTCCGGTTCAACCACCGCCGACCAGGGTGACGATTTCTATCCTGTCTTCGGCGGATAATCGGTGCTCCGCGTGCTGCGCCCGCCGCACCACCTTCGAATTCACCTCGACCGCGATCGGCCCGGCGCCGATCTGCATCGCATCCAACAGGTCGCGGACCGTGGTCCCGGGGTCGATTTCTCGTTTTTCGCCGTTGACGACAACGGTCAGCTTCACGAAGTGTCTACCTCATCGAATGTCAAAGTTCGGGATATCGGCAGCACATCTCCCTGTCAACGCGTCGGCGCGGTATAAGCGGCCTCGGCGCTCTTTGGATGGCGACGGAGGTTCAATTGACTCGCAGGTTGCGCAGTGTCACCGCGGTCGTGGCCCAGCTCAGCTTCCTCGTTCTCCTGCTCGGTCCTCCTCCCGTCCGGGCCGGTGAGGCGTCCGATTCGACACCGACGACCCCGGACAAGACCAAGAGCGCCCCCCGGGGAAGCGGATCCAAGGCGTCTCGCCCCGCCGGCGCGGAGAAGGCCAAGGACTCCACTCCGCTGATCGCGGAGACGCCCAAAGAGAAGGAGGCCCCGAAGTACCATCGGTACGCGTTCCTCGGCGCCGGAGCGCTTGGGGCGGGCGGCCTGGTCTTCAGCTTCATCGCCCATGGGCAACAGGAAAGGGCGAAGACGCTTTCGTCCGCCGGCGAGTCGGCGAGGACGATCGAAGACGCGCGCCAATCGGCGGCCACCGCCAACGTGCTCTACGCGCTGGCGGGAGCGACGCTGGTCTACGCGCTGGTGCTCGAATTCCTGCCGCGACCGGAGGCCGAGAAGGCGAGCCTCACCTTCCACTTCTAGATGCGGGCACCGATGACCTCCTATCCACTCACCGCCCGCGCCCTCGCTCGACTGGCGCTGATGCTCTTGTTCCTCGTTCCGGCTTGCACGGTCTCGGACCTGGACTACGCCCAGCGCAGCTGCGAACGGGCGATCGACTGTCCGGCGCCCTTCGTCTGCGTGGCCCACGGTGCGACGGGGGTCTGCGTGCCCGCCGACCAGGGCGTCTCCACGAGCGACGGCGGCGCCTGTGACACCACCATGGTGCAGTTCAACCGGGACGTCCAACCGACCTTCACGGCTCGCTGCACGGGTGGAGGATGTCACTCTTCGGCCAATCCCCAGGCCGGCCTGAGCCTCGCGGCCCCGGGAACGGTCGCCAGGCTCGTCAATCAGCCGACGTCTCCGGATTGCAATGCCGCCAAGCCGAACGTGCTCCGGGTCAAGCCCAACGATCCGATGAACAGCATGCTGTGGCGCAAGACGTCCGATGACCCGACGAAGTGCTTCGACCGGATGCCGCTGCTTCCGGGTTCCTTGAGCCAGATCGCCCCCTGCGAGTTCGCCAAGCTGGAGGCCTGGATTCGCCAGGGCGCCCCGGACAACTGAGCAAGCGGGCGGACGAAGCGACGGCTTCGGCCGCGCCGCCGGCCCGAACGCAACTTTGTCTTGTGCTCTCGGCCGCGGGCAAGATCTCCACCTGGACTCCGCTGTTCCTGCTCGCGCTCGCCCTCGCGGCCTGCCAGAAGCCGATCGAGCCCGAAGTCGAAGTACCCCCCCGAGTCGATGGCCTGGCCGAGGTCCAGGCGATCCAGCGCGAGGCGCGTCGGAACGGGGAGCGGGTGATGCAGCTCGCCCGCGCGCAGGCGGCTCGAGAGCTCGAGAACGCGGCCAAGGCCCTCGCGCCCTTGGAAAGCAATGAGCTCGCCGGGCTGGACGGAGGTGTAGCGGGAGCGAAAGCCGGCGAGTCGGAGGTGGCCGGCAAGTTGGAGAAGGCCGAGCCGGACACGCTGATCATCCGGGACGGAAGCGGATTCGAGTATTGGTTCAAGGCGGGCGACAACACCCAGGTCGTCTTCAACGGGAAACCGGCCCGGCTCACGGATTTCAACCAGGGAGCGGACGTGCGCGCCTCCTTCGTCTGGCAGGGGAACCAGAGGGTGGCGGTCGAGGTGGAGGTGCTGGACGCGGGACAGCCGGCCGATGGCGGGCGGCCGGCCGACGCGGGAATCCGATGAGCAGGCTCCGGGCGGAGCGGAACGTCTGGGCCGGGACGGCGCGCGATCGAATGGGCGCCCGCGAACCCTGCTCGCCTCCGGCTCTCGGGCCGGCGGCGGCGAGGATCTACGCGCCCGACTCCTTTCGAGTCCCCGCGAGCTGCTCGACGATCGGCCGATGTCCCTGAAGGGCGACCCGCTGCAGGTACAGGCTCAAGCCCCGCATCCCCCCCAACTCCTCGCCGCCCCCGGCGCGGCCGGGGCCTCCGTGGAGCAATTGAGGAAGGACCGTTCCCGGGGGAATGGCCTGCCCGGCCAGCTTTTCGCCCGCGATGGTGACCCGGCCATGGTAGGGCGCGATCCCGGTCACCACCTGCTCGATGAACGGCCGGTCGTCGGAGTAGACCGAGCTCACCAGTCCCCCGCCGCCGGCGGCAACGAGCCCGATCAGCGCCGCGTTCTCGCGGAAGGCCATCAGCGTGGCGACCGGGCCGAAGACCTCCAACTCGTTCGCGGCATCTTCGACCGACGGGTTGGGCTGGACGAGCAGCGTGGGCGGGACGAAGAAGCCCTTGCCGGAAGGTGCGCCGATCGCCTCCACCGGCTTGGGTCCTCCCGTGCTGACCTGCGATGAGCGCGCCAGCTGGGCCATTCCCGCTCGCACGTCGCGAAGCTGCTGGGCGGTGGCCAGCGGCCCCATCTGGGCCCGCTCGTCGGCAGGGTTTCCCACCCGCACTTCCGACAGCCGCGACACCAGCTCTTCGCGCACCTCATCGAGGCGATCCGCGGGGACATAGATCCGCCGCACCGCGGTGCACTTCTGTCCGGCCTTCTGGGTGATCTCCTTCACCGCGTCCGAAAAGAAGAGGTTCATCGCTTCGGTCCCCAGGGACAGGTCGGGGCCGAGAACGAACGAGTTGAGGCTGTCCGCCTCGATGTTGAGGTGAACGTTGTGGCGGGCGAGGTTTTCCTGGCGCCGGATCTGCGCCGCCGTCGCCCCGGAGCCGGTGAAGGCGACGACGTCTTGCGGACCGAGGAACGAGAGCAGATCGCCGATGCCGCCGCAGACGAAGGAGAACGCGCCCTCCGGCAGCGCGCCGGACTCGGTCCACAGCTGCGCGATGCGATGGGCCATCATCGACGTGGAGGTCGCCGGCTTGCTGATCACCGGCATCCCGGCGAGCAGCGCGGTGGCCAATTTTTCCGCCATCCCCCAGGCCGGGAAGTTGAAGGCGTTGATCTGGACCGCGACCCCCTGCCGGGGCACGAGCAAATGCTGGCCGTAGAGTCTGGCCGACCGGCCGATGGGGATGCCCTCGCCGTCGGCGATCGCCCGAACGTCTCCGATCTTCGATCCGAGATCGGCGTAGAACATCAGCGTCGCCGAAGCGCCATCGATGTCGAACTTGGCATCGGAGCGGGTGTTGCCGGCGTTGACCAGTCCGAGCGTGATCAGCTCCTCGCGCGCGTCGGCCAGCGTCTTGGCCAGCTTCTTGAGCAGCTCGGCGCGCTGGCCAAACGTCATTGCCCGGAGCGAGCGGCCTCCCCGTTCGCGGGCGAATTTGACCGCTCCGCCGAGGTCGAGGCCCTCGGTCGACGTGCGAGCCACCACTTCCTCCGTCGACGGGTTGAGGAGCTCGGCCTCCTTCCCCGATCCCGCCCGCCACTCACCCGACAAATAGCTTCTGAGAACCGTGGACATGGCGCGAAGCCTAGTCCTAGTCAGGAACGTGGGCCAGGGACAGCCCCAATCGCGCTACTTCATCGACGGATCGTCGAGATAGGTCCTGGTGAGCAGCTTCGGCTTGCGCCCCAGCCCTCCGAGCCAGTGGCGAAGATAGGCCCGGCCGATGAGCCAGATCCGTTTGATCGGTCCGAGATCCGAAATCCGCCCGGCGAGGACACCCATCCTCTGGAGGCGAAGCTCGAGGACCGCGACGAGGCGTTCCAGAAAGGCGGGCGCCAATCGCAAAACTTCATGTCGCTCGCCGAGGACGGTCGACACGTACCTGGCAAGGCGCTTCATCGCCAGGATCGAGCCCAGGTTCAGCCCCAACAGGAAGGGCCTCAGTTCCGGGTCCTGCTCGACCAGGCGGCGCGTCTGCCGCTCGCCAAAGGCGACGTGGCGCTCCTCCTGGCGGGCCGCGCTCTGGAGAATCTTCACCACCCGTTCATCCTCGATGGTGTCGATCAGGGCATAGAAGATCATCAGCACCAGTCCTTCGCCGACCGCCATCTCCGTCGCCACGTGCTCGGCGTAGTCGGTGCCCATCGAACCGGTGGCCATGAACCGGATCACCGGGTGCGCCGGGCCCGGCCGAATGCCGATCAGCTCGTAGATTCGGAGGAACTGGCGGACGTGGCTCAGCTCTTCCACCGCCTGCCGGGCGAAAAAGGTCGCCGCCTCGAGCGACGGAGCGCGGTACAGCCAGTGGCCGCACTGGATCCCGGTCACCTCGCCGTAGAGGAACTGATCGAAGATCCACTTGAGGAGCGCCGAATCGCGGGGCAGGCGGAATTTCGCGCCGCCGAAGTCGAAGGTCATCTCTTCGCGAGACACCAGCATGCCGCCGGTGTCCGGAGTCAGATCCGCGGGGTCCGCGCTGGCGTTGGTTGCTTCCACCTGGAAAGAATGTAGGCGGGTCCGGGTGCTGGGCGAAAGGGCCGCCCGAATCAAGTTGTCCGCGTGGCGCGGAACGAAGCAGACTCCAGCTCGATGGATGCCCAGGAGCTTCAACGTCGCGCCTTCGTCGCCGACGCCCACGCCGACTCGTTGATGTGGAACCGGGACCTCACCGTCCAGTCGGGGGAAGGGCAGGTCGACTTTCCCAGGCTCCAGGAAGCGGGGGTGAAGCTTCAGTGCTTCACCATCGTGACCCGCGGGCTCCCATTAATCGGCGCCTTTCCCGTCTTCGCCGCCTACCGCGGCTGGCCGGCCGAGGCGCGGCGGGGCGAGTGGGGACGGGCGAGCTGGCAGATCGATCGAATGGAGGACTTCTGCCGGCGATCGGGCGGAAAGGCGGCGATCGCCTCTCGGGCGGCGGACATCGAGGAGAACCTGCGCCTCGGTTGCCTCTCCGCGGTCCTGGGCATCGAAGGGGCTCACGCGCTCGAGGGACGCGTCGGCCGGGTGCGGGAGCTTTTCGCGCGCGGCGTGCGTTTCATGGGGCTCACCCACCTGGGGGCCAACGAGCTCGGCGGATCGTCGTTTCCCTCGATCGCGCGCAGGGGCCTGACCCGGTTGGGCTATCAGGTCTTGGAGGAGATGGTCGAAGTGGGGATGAGCGTGGACCTGGCCCACGCGTCGCCGGCCGTGGTGAAGGAGATCCTCGCGCACGCCAAGGCCCGTCCTTTTTGCTCGCACACCGGGGTGCAGGTGGTGAAGGGCAGTTGGCGAAACCTGGACGACGCCGCGCTTCGCCGGATCGCCGAGAAGGGCGGGGTCGTGGGGATCATCTTCGCCACCGTCTTCCTCGGCGGAAAGGAGATCGCAGATGTCGTTCGCCACATCGAGCACGCGGTGAACGTGATGGGCGAGGACGCCGTCGGGCTGGGTTCGGACTTCGACGGGATGGTGCCGCTGCCCCGGGGCATCCGCGACGTTCGCGATCTGCACCTGCTCACCGCCGCCCTGCTTCAACGGTATCCGGAACGGCGGGTGGAAAAAATCCTGGGCGAGAACCTGCGGCGTTTCTTCCAGGAGACATTACCCCCCTGAGCGACCCCGAGGCTTGGGCCAGAGCCTGTATCTATTTCAGGAATCCCGGGCGCCTGGCTTGATCAGCCCCCTCAAACCGCCCGCAATCGCGGCCTTGCCGCCGCTCACTCCTGGCACGTGGACTGCTTCGCACCCCTTGGCTTGGGCACAGTTTTGTTCGGAGGCAGACAATGAGCACGAGCCAGCGTCCGCGCGACGTCTTCGCCTTTTGGCTGGTGGTGGCGTTCGTGGTGCTGATGTACACGATACCCAGCGAATGGATCGCCGGCCTGGCCGATGTCCGGCTCGCCCTGTTCGCGTCCGCCGGCGCCGCCGGCCTGATGCTCGCGCGCAGGCTGCTCAGGTTCGAGCCGCTCTATTTCGACGGCCTTCGCGGCTTCGCGCTCGTGGCGCTGGGGGCGTTGGCCTGGGCCTCCGTCTCCTGGTCGGTCAATCCAGAGGTGTCGCAGACGACGAGCTTCGAGATGCTCAAGTCGATCGCGATCTACTTCGCGATCATCAACATCGTCACCACGCCGCGCCGGCTGGCGATCGTCTGCGGGGCCATGGTGGTCGCCTGCATGGTCACGTCGATCGGCGCGTTCAACTGGTACCGCGAGGGCGTGAATCTGGTGGAGGGATTTCGCACCCGTTGGCTCGGGACCTTCGGCGATCCGAACTATCTCGCGATGGACATCGGCTTGACGGTTCCGCTGGGCGTGGCCTTCATCGCCCACCGGTCCACCAGCTGGTCTTTCCGGGCCGTCTGCGCCATCGCGGTGGTGCTCGCGGTCATCGCCATCGTCTTGAGCCATTCGCGCGGCGGATTCCTCGGGCTTTGCACCGCGATGACCGTCTGGGCTTTCCGCGAGAAGCGCCGGATGCAAGCCATTATCCTCGGGATCGCGTTTGTGATTGGGCTCCTCCTCTTCGCCCCGGCGACGTACTGGCAGCGGAACGAGACCATCCGCGAGTTTCACAACGAGGGGTCCGCGCAAAGCCGCGTGTACGCCTGGGAGATGGCCGCGAAGATCAGCAGCGCTCATCCCGTGCTCGGGGTCGGCGCCGGGGGCTTTCGATTTGCCTGGCCTTTGTATGCGACCGGCCCGCAGGTCAGAAGCCCGCTCGTCGCGCACAACGTCTTCCTGGACGTCGTTGCCGAGCTCGGCTTCGTTGGCCTTTTGATCTTCCTCGTCTTCACCGGTGCGGCCGTCGGCGGCGCCTTCCAGGCGTCGCGAGACCCCAGTCTCGCCTGGCTCACCCGCGCGATCGCCGCCTCGGTCGCCGGCTATCTCGTGTGCCAGCTGTTTCTCTCCGGCTATTCGCTCTCGCCGCACCTATACGTGCTCCTGGCGGTCGCCGCATCTGCCGAGAGAATGACCCGGCGCGGGCTGGCCGTGCTGCCCCAGGTCGCTCCGATCCCACTGGTTCCCAACGAGCCGATCGGCCAACGAGCTACGGCGTAAGCGTTCCCGGAGGTCCGGCGCGCCAGGCGCAGAGAGGGCGCTCGAAGGAGGGGAAATGGAGCAAGCTCGGGTCAGCGCGATCGTCACCGCGTTCAATGGCGAGCCGTTCATCGCCGCTGCGATCGAGAGCGTCCTCGGGCAGACTCGCCCGCTGGACGAGATCGTCGTCGTCGACGATGGCTCGACGGATCGCACCCCGGCGATCGTGGAGCGGTATCGCTCGCGAGGTGTCCGACTCGTTCGCCAGGAGAATCGGGGGTCGTCCGAGGCGCGAAACCGCGGCATCGCGGAGACGAGGGGAAGCCTGATTGCCTTTCTGGACTGCGACGATCTCTGGGCTCCGGAAAAGACGGAGCAGCAAGCTCAGCAGCTGATCGACCACCCGGAAGTCGGCCTCGTCACCTGCGATACCTGGTGGTGGGACGCCCAGGCCGACCAGCTCGAGGTGAGGCCCTTGCGCTGCGGCGCTACCCAGAGCGCGATCCGCAGAAGGCTCGCGGTTCGAAACTATCTGGGCAATCCCTCCGGAGTCATGGTGCGCCGGAGCGCTGTGGAGATGGTGGGTGTTTTCGATCCCGCTGAGATCCATGCGGAGGATTGGGAGCTGTGGCGACGCATCGCCAGCCGATTCAAAGTCTCGATCCTCAGAAGCCCACTGATGGTCTATCGCGCCAATCCCTACAGCTTGACTCGACGGCAGGGAGACGAACGCCCCGACGGCTATTATGCCCTTGCCCGTCGGGCGATTCGATCGGAGAGCCTCCTTTGGCGGCCGCTTCTGGTGCTGCACGCCCTGTCCTGGCGTGAGTATTCCAAGACAGTCTACGCGCGCGATCGAGACAAGAGATGGCAGTATTTGTTTCATGCGCTGGCGTCTTTCCTTTGTTGGCCCATCGAAGAGACGAGCGGCAAGCTTCGGCTGGTCGCGCGCGCCCTACTCGGAGAGCGCATCTTCACCGCGTACAAGCATCACGCGCGGATAGGCCCGCCGCCGCCACGGCGCCGGCATTTCCTCTGAAAGGCTCAGCGTTCGATAGTACCGGAGGACGTCTTCCAGGCTGGCGCTGATCGGATACCTGACCGCGAACCCCAGTCGCTCGAGGCGGCCGATGTCTGCGAAATGCCGCAGGATGTCCGCCTGGCGTTCATGCCTTGTCTCGACCTGGACCTCGCCGGGCCAACCGGAGAGACGGATCAGCTCGGAAAGCACGAAGTGAATCGGTGTTTCGACGCCGGAAGCGACGTTGTAGGTGTCCCCAGGCTCGCCTCGTTGCGAGAGCAGGAGCAGGGCGGCGGCGACGTCGCGGACATCGATGAAATCGCGCGTCGTGTTCAGCCGCCCGACCTTGAGCGCCATGGTCGGTCCGATCGGGCTGGCGAGCTGGGCCGCGAACCGACCGCAGACATGACTCTCCATCTGGCCCGGTCCGACGATGTTGAAGATGCGGGCATGGATGAACGCGAAGCCGCCGTGCTCGGCCTTGATGCGGGTGATGTGCTCGGCGGCGAGCTTCGTCGCGGAGTAGAGGTCTCCCGGCCTGCAGGGAGCCGATTCGGGGATCGGCGGCGAGCCGATTTCGCCGTACACGCCGCCGCTCGACCCGGCGATGACCAGAGCTCCCGGAACCCGTGCCTCGGAGATCGCATCCATCAGCGACGCCGTTCCGGCGACGTTGCTTCGGAAGAGATCGCGGTCCTGAGCGGAGCTGAGCGCCGATGCGAGGTGAAAGATGCACTGGGGCTGGAAGCTTTTGATCAGCTCCCGGACCCTGCCGGTCTCCAGCAGCGAGACCTGGGCGTAGCGGAAGCGTCCATCGAGGTTCGTCCGCAGCATCGCCGGGAGTGGGGCGGGCACCCGCCGCGTCCCGATGGAAATGCGGTGGGTAAAATGTCCGTCCTGCCTCGCGGAGCGGCCGACGCCCAGAACCTGGGCGGCCGGCTCCGATCCGAGGAGGAAGGCCGTCAAGTACCGGCCGACAAACCCCTGGGCCCCGGTGATCAGATATCTCCGTTGTTCCATCGTACGGCTCAATTGTAGACGGTGCGGCGGTGCAGTGGGTCAACCCCGTCGCCCGCAGTGGAGCGGACGAACGTTTCGGCACGGGCCAGGGCGGCCTCGTCGTTGATGTCGATCCAGTGGGCCTGGTGACGATGGGCGGCCACGGGCTCTCCGGCGGCGATCAGGGAATGAATCAAGGTGGGGAGATCGAGCCGTACCCCGGGAGGCACGCGGTCGATGGCGCTCCGGCCGAGGACGTATGCGCCGCTGGAAATCCAGACGGCCAACTCGGGCTTCTCCTCGTATCCGACCACGCCCTGTCCGGCCAGATCGAGGCTTCCAAACGGAATCCGGAACCGCTCCTGGTGGGTGGCGATGGTCGCCGCGGCCCTGGATTCGCGGTGAAAAAGAACGAGCTCCTTCAAGTCCAGGCTCATCAGATTGTCCACATTGACAATCACCACATCCTCGACGTGGGCCGGCAGGCACGCCACCGCGCCGATCGTCCCCAAAGGCTGGTCTTCGACGAGGATCTCGAGCTTCGCCGCGACCGACCCGGCAAGCTCGCGCCGCCGTCGGTGGAGCCAGTCCGCGAGCGCGTGCTCCCGTCTGTTCATCGCCACGAACAGCTCGTTGAAACCAAACCCGAGCAGGGATGCGATGGAACGCTCAATCAACGGCACGCCGAGGACGGTGCGAAGGGCCTTGTGCTGATTGTAACCTCCCGCCCGCATCCGCTCGGAGCGGCCACCGGCCATGATCAATGCGGCGCACGGCGTGGTCGTCATCTGGTGCTCGAGAAAAACCAGGGAAGCTTTGGCGGGAAGGGTGCTAACCACCCAGAGTAAAGGCCAGTGGTGAATCACGTTCTTTGTAAGGTGAAACACACTCGCTTGCGCTTGCTCCCCGCGCTGCTTAACTAGGGCCGGGAGCGTGGACCATGCCCAGCCTTGTTTTTGATGTCGGCGGCACGAAGACCCGCGCCGGTCTGTTTGATTCGTCCACCTCATCGCTGCTCCGGGCCGCGATCACCGAAACGCCCAATCACCTCGATTTTCCGGACGCGTCCTTCGACGAGCTGCTCACCCGATTGTTGGATGGCATGTCTCGGGTGGCTGACGAAGTCGTGGAGGGGACACCGGTGACTTCGATCAACGTCGGATTCGCAGGCCCGGTGGCGCCCAATGGAAATGTGTTGGCCGCTCCGACGATCTGGGGCGCCCGGAACGGCCCGCCCGATGCGCTGCGCAAGGGTCTTGCCCGCCGATGGCCACATGCCCGCGTCGGGATCATGAATGACGTGACCGCGGCGGGTTATCGCTACCTGAGCTCGCCCGACGATGAATTCTGCATCGTCACGGTCAGCTCGGGGATTGGTAACAAAATCTTCGTCAACGGGCGGCCGCTGGTCGGACGCAGTGGACAGGGCGGCGAGTTGGGTCACCTCCTCGTGGACACCTCGGACGATGCGCCCCTCTGCGAGTGCGGCGGGCGCGGACATCTGGGGGCGGTCTCCTCGGGGCGGGCGGCGCTGGAATATGCCCGCAAATGCCTGCCCGTCCGCACGAGCGCGGATCTCGCGGCGGCGTTCAGACGCGCCGAGCCCTGGGCGGTCGAGGTGATCGAGCACGTCGCGGCGCCGCTGGGATGGGCGCTGGCCGCGATGCACATGGCGATCGGAGTGTCACGATTCGTGTTGATCGGAGGCTTTGCCCTGGCGTTGGGCGAGCCTTACCGTCGACTCGTGGCGCGGGCCGCGGGAGCGCGCTGCTGGCAGTGCGCGGGTGACTGGCCGGCGATGGTTGAGCTCGGAGTGGATGACGATTTGTCCGGCCTCCTCGGCGCCGGGAGGGCGGGGTCGTTCCAACACCAAATGCCGTGAGAGTTTCAAGATACAATTACGCCCATCAGCTCGATGGAGACATCGAGGGTCTTGTCGCGGATCTGAGATCGATGCTGATCGGCGGCAGGTACGAGTTGACCGCTGAGCTGCGGGACTTTGAGCGTCGGCTCGGCGGCTACCTGGGTGCGCCCCACGTGCGGGGTGTGAACAGCGGCACCGACGCCCTGGTGATCGCCTTGCGCGCCCTTGGAATCGGCAAGGGGGACGAGGTGGTCACCCAGGCCAACACCTTCCACGCCACCGTCGCCGCGATCGAGCTGGTCGGCGCCGAGCCGGTCCTGGTGGATGCGGATTCCGAGACATTTCTCATCGACACCGCGCAGCTGCGGGACGCCATCCGCTCTCGCACCCGCGCTCTGCTGCCGGTCCATCTGTATGGGAAACCCACCGCGATGGACGAGATCGTCGCGCTCGCCCGTCGTCACGAGCTGTTCCTGGTCGAAGACGCGGCGCAGGCGATCGGCGCACGAATCCACGGCCAAGCGGTGAGCACTTTTGGCGATTGCGGTTGTTTCAGCTTCCATCCGAGCAAGAATCTCGCCGCCGCCGGCGACGGCGGCGCGGTGGTGACGCGCGATCCGGATCTCGACGAGAAGGTTCGGCGGCAAAGAGAGCTGGGACAGGTGGGCCAGAACAATCATCTGGTCGTCGGCCTGAACTCGAAGCTGGACGCGATGCAGGCGAGGATTCTCGCCTGGAAGTTACCGCGCCTGGAACAGTGGAATGCGCATCGACGCCGCGCGGCCGGGTGGTATCGAGAAAGGCTCGCCGGGCTACCGCTCGGATTTCAGGCGGCCACTCCGGGCGAGACGCACGTTTATCATTTGTTTCAGATACGGACGCCGCGGCGGGATGCCCTGCTGGTCCAGCTGCGAGAGCATGGGATCGATGCGGTCGTCCGCTATCCGACCCCGATCCACCTGCAGCCGGCGTTTGCGCGGCACGGCTGGAAGGCGGGACAATTTCCAATGGCGGAGGCGCTCTGCCGGGAGCTGCTCTGTCTGCCCATTCGGCCGGACATCCGCGTTGAAGAGGTCGACTACGTCGCCGACTGCATCCGGGACTTCTTCGCCACGGATCTCGGATGAAGCCGCGGACCACGATCCTGGGCGGCGGCACGCCGTTCACCGCCGCGCTGGTCGAGGCCCTTCGGGCCGCCGAGGCGGCGCTTCCCGCCGGGGAGCTGTGCCTGTTCGGCCGAAGCCGGGCGTCTCTCGAAACGATGAAGCGCTATGCCACCGCGCGGCTGGCTCCGATGGGATGGACCGTCTCGGCCAGCGACTTGCTGGAGGAAGCGGTGGAGGGGGCCACCGTGGTGGTGAACCAGATCCGCTTCGGGGGCCTCGAAGCGCGGGCGCGAGACGAGTCGTTGGCGCGGCAATTCGGCCTTCCCGCCGACGAGACCCTGGGGCCGAGCGCGCTGTCGGCCGCCCTGCGGATCATCCCGCCTCTCGCCGCCCTGGCCGGCGATCTTGGCCGCCGCTGTTCGGGCGCATGGGTGTTGAACCTCGCCAACCCGCTGAGCGTTAGCACCGCGGCGATGATTCGAGCCGGCGCGCCGCGCAAGTGCGTCGGTCTGTGCGAGCTGCCTTCCACCACGGTCGCCGAGGCCTGCCGGTTGCTGGGCCTGCCGGTCGATGGCGTCCGATGGCGCTACGCCGGACTCAACCACCGGGGGTTTGTCTTTGAGCTCGCGCTCCGGGATCGAGACCTCCTCGCGCAGCTTCCGGAGCTGCTCGGCGGCCGCACCGTTTTCGGGGTGACCGCGGAGGACATCGCCGCGGTCGGGGCGATCCCGCTCAAGTATTTCCGCCTCTGCGCCGGCTGCGGGGAGGGAACCGCCGTCCAGCGGGCCGAGTTTCTGCTCAACCTCAAACAATCGATCTCGGACGAGTTGCAAACGTCTGATCAACCGCCGCCCAGCTTATCGAGGCGCGATTTTCGCTGGTACGGAGGCGCGGTGGTGCCGATGATCGTCGCCATCTTCGCGGACAGCGGGCGCGAGCTGATCGTCAATCAGACCCACGACGACGGTCTGGTCTGGGAGCTTCCAGCGAGGGTGTTCCGGGAGGGCCTGGAGCCGGTCTTCGTGGCGCCGGGCGGCCGAGTCGCGGGGTGGCTCGCCCGCTTCGCGGCGCACGAACGGGCGGTGCTCGAGGCGATCGAATCGCCGAGCCTGTCGCGGATTGAGCACGCCATCGAGCTCGACCCCTGCGTCTCGGGGGGCCGGGTGTGCGAGATCGCCCGCGCCGTCCACTCGCGTCTCGAGCTCAGCTGAGGGATCGGCATATGTTTTCGTTGCGAGTTGCAATCATCGGCTGCGGGCGAATGGGGACGCAGCACGCCCATGTCGCGGCGCAGCTTGGCCATCGCGTCGCGGTCGTCTGCGATACCGACCCTGCGCGGGCGTCCGGCCTGGCGCAGACCTACCCCCACTGCGCGGCGGTGGCGGATCCTGGTGAGATTCGGTGGTCGGCGCTGGATGCCGGGTTTGTCTGTACGCCGCCCTTCGTGCGCGGCCTGGCGGAGCTGATGGCCGCCCAGGCGGGAGTACCCCTGTTCCTCGAAAAGCCGATTGGTCTGTCGGCGAGCCAGTGCCTGCCCGCGCTCAGGCTGATCCGGGCCTCGGGGACGATCACCTCGGTGGGATACATGAACCGATATCGCGGATCGGTCCAGCGAGTCCGCGATTTCCTCGAGACCGAACCAGCGCTCGGCTTTGTCGGGCACTGGGTGGGCCCGGCGTACCGGGTGCCGTGGTGGGCAGATCCGGCGCTCTCCGGCGGGCAATTGAACGAGCAGTGCACCCATCTCATCGATCTGGCGCGTTATCTGGTCGGTGAAATCACCGAAGTCAGCGCATTTGCGCAGCGGTCGCCGGAAGACGAAGCAAGGAATGCGGCGGTCTCGGTTCTGCTGCGTTTCCAGAATGGAACGCTGGGGACGGTGCTCTGCGGTTGTTTCGCCAAGGAGAAGCAGATCGGCTGTCGCATCTTCACGCCGCGGGGGCAGCTCACGCTGGAGGGTTGGGACTTCCGGCTGGCCCCGATCGCGCAGCTCGGCGATCTCCCGGGGGCAGCGGGTGAGGAGGATGTATTTTTCGCCGAGACGTCGGCTTTTCTGGCGGCGGTGCAATCCGGAGATGCCCGCGCCATTCGTTCCGACCTGGCGGATGCGATGCGCACACAACGGGTTGTCGATGCCGCTCGGGCGGCGTTGATCGACGGCGACCGCCGCGCAATCGGGCCGGAGAGAACGATGGAAGAGGTCAGTCATGCTCTTGGCCCGACTTAGGGATTACCTTCCGCTGAACGGCCTCGAAGCCGTCCCCGTCGAGCTCGGCAGCCGGCCGCCGGCCGGCGCCTGGGCCTGCCTTTCGATGAGCTGTGAGTCTCGCCGGCGCTACCGGGTCGTCCTCTGCGACGCCCTCTTGCGACCGGAGAGCTCCCTGCTGCGCGATGCGATCGGCGATCGCCACTGCATTCTCGTGACGACCCCGACGGTGGCCCGGATCTATGGAACGGCGATCCGCGCGATGATGAAGAAGGGGAACGCCATCGGTTCGCTGGTCCTGCCGGCCCGCGAAGAGACCAAGACGATGAACCTGGTGGAGACGGTCTGCGATCAGGCGCTGTCGCTGGGGCTGGATCGGCGCGGCATCCTGATCGGGTTCGGCGGCGGCGTCTGCCTGGACGTGGTCACCCTGAGCGCGTCGCTGATTCGCCGTGGCATCGGGCACCTGCGCATCCCCACCACCTTGATCGGTCAAATCGACGCCGGCATCGGGCTCAAGGGGGCGGTGAATTTCCGCCGAAAGAAGAGCTACATCGGCTGTTTTCATCCTCCCGAGCAGGTGCTCATCGATCCCGTCTTCCTTCGAAGCCTGGATGCCAGATTCATCTCCTCCGGCATCGCCGAGGCGATCAAGATGGGGCTGGCGCGCGATCCGCTGCTGTTTGGCCTTCTCGAGACGGCGGCGCCGGAGCTGGTGAAGTCGGGATTTGCCGAGCCGCGCACGCACGGCCGGGAGATACTGCGAATGTCGATCGGGGCGATGCTGGACGAGCTGCGACGAAACCCGTACGAGGACAAGGGCTATGAGCGGGTCGTCGACTTCGGCCATACCTTCAGCCCGACCCTGGAAGCCGCGCTGGCATTCAACATCCACCACGGAGAGGCGGTCGCCGTGGACATGGCTTTGTCGGCCGCCATCGCCCGGTGCCTCGGTCTGATTCCTCGGGAGGTCTTCGATCGGGTCGTCCTGATGCTGAGGACCGCTTCGCTGCCGATCTTCGCGCCCAAGCTCAATGTGGAGCTGTGCCTGGAGGCCCTCAACGAGTGCCGCCGCCATCGCGGGGGATCGATCAATCTGGCGTTGCCCGCGGGAATCGGTCGAACCGTGTTCCTCAAGCGGGCCGAGGATGTTCCACGGTCTATTCTGACGGAAGCCCTGCAGATCCTCCGCCGTCATGCCCTGGGGGATTCATGAGTCGCGCCACGGATCGCGGGCCGGCGGAACAACATTTCAGCTTCGATTGGTGCTCTTTCGATCGCGTCTTCGCCCACGGCGGAAAGCGCAAAATCTCGTTCGCGCGCGCCCTGAAAAGGGCTCGAGGGCCAATCCGATTCATCGATCTCTCGGTCCTCGGTCCGGGAGCAGATATCGGGATCCATACCCATCAGAGCGACAACGAGGAGCTCTATGTGGTGTTATCGGGGGTAGGACGGATGAGCCTGGATGGACGTGAGTTCGAGGTCGGACCGGGCCACGTCGTCTTGAACCACCCGGGCGGCACGCATGCGCTGAGGAACACCGGCGAGGGCGAGCTGCGCATCGTGGTTCTGGAGATCGAGACCAGATCGGACAACCAACCGGATCCCGGATGAGCGATCAACGGAAGCCATGGACGGCCGAAGTGCTCGGCACGCTGACCCGCAACCCCTGGTTCGGCGTGCTGTTGCAGAACGTCACCATGCCGGACGGGTCCACCACCCGGTATTACACCCTGGACTTTCCCAATCCGGCGGTCGGGGTCGTGGTGCGGCGCGGCGACGAGTTTCTCTTGATTCATCAGTATCGCTTCATCGTCAACGAGCAGGTCTGGGCCATTCCATCCGGAGGCGCTCAAGAGGGGGAGTCCCCGGAGCAGGCCGCGGCGCGAGAGATGGAAGAAGAGACCGGGTATCGACCCTCCAAGCCACTGGACCATATTCTCGAGTATTACCCGTCCTACGGCTGTAGCAATCAGCGCTTCGAGCTCTTCGTCGCCGAAGATCCGGTCCTGATGCGGGACGGACTGGATGCGAACGAAGTGATGGGCTCGCGGTGGTTCAAAACGGATGAGATCTTAGAGATGATCCGCGGCAATCAGATCGTCGATGGGCTTTCGTTGACGCCGCTTTTGCTGCTGCTGCTGAGGGAGCGGGCCGACTCGGTTCGAAACACCCGCTAGCAAACCGAGCGTCCGGCAGAGCGGCGTGAAGCCGCGTTTCCCGTCTTCCAACCCAGTCGAGATCCGCACGCGGTGTTGAGCCGGTCGCGAGCAGTCGAGTAGGCCCATGGACGCACGCAGTCTCCTCGAACGGCCGGTCGCCCGAAATCCGACTATTTTGAGTACTAAACACTTCATCCATACTTGGGTCGCCGTAACCCAACGGTGTTCAACCAATCATGAAAGGACCCAAGATTGACACACGAGCAGATGAAGCGGCGAGTGGATCCTCTGCCGGTCAGTGCGGGGCAGACAGTACTTCCGAAGGCTCGTATGCAGTACCGATGGACGGGCGGCCGAAAGCTCGGCTTCCTGGTGGGACTATTGGTCGCATGGTCGTCAGGGGCTGCCGAGCTGCTTGGGCAACTGCCCGAACCATTGCCCCTGTTTCCTTGGGATAACTTCTGGAATCAGGAAATCACCTGGGCGCCGATCGATCCGAACTCGGATTGGTACATCCAGTTCATCAACACGCCCGATACGAAGAGGCTGCACCCGGACCTGGGACATGAGATCTGGCCGGGGAGCGATGAGGCCTGGGGGATGCCGTTCGTCGTGGTCGACTCATCGCAGCCGCGCCGGCAGGTCAATTTCTACTACTACACCCAGAGCGACGGCGTCGGCTACCCCTTCTATCCCATTCCGGATGAGGCAATCTGGCAGGCGCACTGGGTACAAGGGGGATGGCCTGGTCGGGTGGATCACCGCGAAGAAGATCGCCACCTGCTCATCGTCGAGCGCGACACCAATTATCTGTATGAGCTGTACAACGTCTTCTTCGATGAATCGACCTGGCAGTGGTACGCGGGGTCGGGCGCATTCTTCGACATGAATACGAACAATCGGCGCCCGGAAGGCTGGACCTCGGCCAATGCCGCGGGCACCGCGATCCTGCCCGGCCTGATCCGCTACGACGAAGTCTACGGAGCGGACGAGATCGCCCACGCACTCCTCATGACGGTGAGGACGACCAGCGGCTATGTCTATCCCGCGTCGCACATGACCGGTTGGAGCGATGGAGCACTACCGATGGGTGCGCGGCTGCGGCTGCGGGCGGATGTCGACATCTCCGGATTTCCCCCCGAGTGCCAGAAGATTTTCCGCGCCTTCAAACGGTTCGGCCTGCTGGTGACCGACAACGGGAACGATATGGAAATCGGCGGGACGTATGATCCGAGGTGGAACAATGACATCTTCAATCCCTGCTTTCATGCGTTGAATGCCTGGCACTTCGAGGTGATCCAGCTCGGCTGGAGTCCCTGACCCGCGCCGCCGGGGGGCTGGCCCTGCGTCCCGCCCGCCGGCACGTCCTCGCCATCAATGCGGCTCGGCACGGAATCTGCGCGCCAGAGCCGCCACTGACTCCTTGAGGTATCGATATCCCCGAACCAGGGGGGAGCCGGTGACTGCGCGAGCGAAGTGTTTCAGCTTCATCGACGGATGCTCGAACGGATAGGAGAGCAGAGCCATTGATGCATGGCGCAAATAGGGGCGTCGACCGAGCCCCTGGTCGAGCGCGACGATGGCAAAACAGAACTCCCGTTTGCTCCAGGCCCTGGCCCAGAGAACGGGGCGCCAGAGGGCCGGTCGAAATTGCCGTATCGCCTTGACGGAAAGCTGGAAACAGCCCGAAACGCGTTCCCAGCGACGCTGATGCGTCAGGCTGGTAGGGACGACCCGGTAGACGATCATCGCGTCGTCGATGAACCCGATCTCACCCCGCGAAGCGATTCGCATCCACAGCTCCCAGTCTTCGGCCCAGATTTCCGCGGGGTCGAAGAGGCCGACCTCCTCGAATATGCGGCGACGGATGAGAGTGCCCGAGGCGTTTCCGACGCAATTGTGGACCACGATCTCCCGGCGGAGCTTGGATCGGCGGGGGCCGATCCGCTCGACCCACCGGCGACCGGTCTTCGGATCCCACCACCAGGCGTGCCCGGAGACCATCGCCGCCTCGGGATGAGCGATCAGATACGCACTCTGGCGTCTGTTCTTGTCTGGGAGCCAGGTGTCGTCACAGTCGAGAAAGGCGATCAGATCGCCCGTCGTTTCGAGGATTCCCCGGTTCCGGGCGCGGGGGAGGCCGCGGTTCTCCTGGCGGATACAGCGCACGCCGAAGTCCCGATAGGACTCGATGATCTCCGCGGTATTGTCGGTGGATCCATCGTCGATGACGACGATCTCATCCACCGGCCTTGTTTGGGCCAGGATGCTCTCGATGGCATCGGCCACGAATGCGGCGCCATTGTAGGCGGTGACGATTGCGCTCACTCGAATTGCGGCAGGGCTCATCGGAATCCCCCGGGGTGCAGGAATTGTTCCTCGCCCGGTCGGCGGGTTTGTCAGGAGAGCGCTCCCGACGCTGGGCGCCCTGGCTGTAAGAAGTACGCCAACCGCTTGCGCGGCTGCCCGTTCTGTCGGGCTAAACCCGGTAAGAACTGCACCGGTCCCCTTTGTTGACAGCGGTTTAGGCGAGGGCCGGTCCAAGCGAGCGGACGGCTGACGTGGCACAGCGCCTGCTAGCAGCTCCCGCCACATGATCTTCGGCGAACCTATTCGATTGGCCGAGTTTACCAACGGCTTCGTGCTGGGAGGCGGGGAAGTCCAATTCGTCGAGCTGCTGCGGAGTCTGCCGGACCACTATACGGTCAGTCTCGCCGCGCTGGACCCGACGGGGCCGCTGCTCGAGGGTGTGCTGGGGATGGGTTATTCGCCGGCGGTATTCGGGCTTGGCGGATCGGTGCTCAGCCTCAACACCCTTCGGCAAATCAGGCGTTTCGCCCGTTGGCTGCGGACCAATCAAATCCAACTGGTGCACGCGCATGATTTGTACACGGCACTGGTTGCGGTCCCGGCGGCGAAGATTGCCGGGTGCCGCGTGATCGTCGGTCGACTGGACCTGCTTCATTTCCAGGCACGGATGCGCCGTGTGGCGATGAGAGCTCTCTCCCGGGCGGCGGATCACGTGATCGCCAATGCCATAGCCATTCAACGGATGCTCATCGAGAAGGAGGGCATCCCTCCTGATCGGGTGACGCTCATCTACAACGGCATCGATATCGCCGCCTTCGACCGCCGGGTACGGCAAGGACCCAGCCTGCCTCTCCCGGAGACCGGAAGCGCCCCGGTGGCGGTCCTGGTCGCCAACATGAGCGATCAGGTGAAAAGGCAGGAAGACTTTCTTGTCGCGATGGCCCAGGCACGAACCAGGTTTCCGGAGCTGCAGGCCTTCCTCGTCGGCGATGGGCGGCGCCGCGCCGAATTGGAAAAGCTTGCCGCCGGGCTCCGGCTGAAACCGGCGGCGCATTTCCTCGGCCATCGGGTCGATGTGCCAGCAATCCTGGCGAGGGCGACCATCGGGGTGCTGTGCTCGGAAAAGGAAGGCCTGTCCAACGCCGTCATCGAGGGGATGGCGGGCCGTCTTCCGATGATCGTCACCGACACCGGAGGAAACCCGGAGCTGGTCAAGGATGGCGAGCGAGGACTCGTCGTTCCGGTGGGTCGGCCGTCCGAGCTTTCGGCGGCGATGGTCAAGCTGCTCGAGAACCCCGCCACCTCTCGCCGGATGGGGGAAGCCGGACGTCAGTTCGTTGAAAAGGAGATGGGCCTGTCGCGAATGGTTCTCGCCCACGATCTCCTCTACCGCTCGCTGCTTTCCGAGGAGCCCGAAGCCGTCGTCGCCGGTCGCGTCAATGGATGAGCTTTCTTCTGCTGACAACCGCTTCACCAGCGGGGATTCGACGATGAGCCTGAGCGTCACTCCCTATTTGAAGGGTCTCGCGACGTTCATCCCCGGCTTTTATCCGTACGTAGTTTCTTTGTTGCGTCCAGGCAGGACCGGAGGCACCGATTCCGCGCGTTATTGCTACTCCGTCTGGCTAAGACACCTGACCTTCGCGTTTGCCAATCGGTTGCCGACCCGACCCCAAACCGTCGCCGAGGTCGGCCCGGGAGACTCTCTGGGAACCGGGATCGCCGCGCTGCTGTCCGGCGCCCAGACCTACTATGCATTCGATGTCGTCGAGTACGCGACCCACGAGCGCAATCTGCGGATGGTCGAGGAGCTGGCCGAGCTGTTTCTCAAGCGCGAGCCAATCCCGGAAGAGTCGGAGTTCCCCGAGCTGTATCCTCGACCAACTTCGTATGATTTCCCGCGGCACGTCCTTCCCGACAGCCTTCTTCGCAGGGCGCTCACCAAGACCCGCATCGAATCGATCAAGCGGGCCCTGGCCAAGCCGAAGTCGCTCAACGAGGTGCGCGTCCAGTACTGCGTCCCCTGGGACGATCCAAATGTCATCCAGGCCCATTCGGTGGATTTACTTCTCTCGCAAGCCGCCATGGAGCATGTCGTGGATCTTCGGCGCACTTACTTTACGCTCGCCCGATGGCTCAAGCCGACCGGGTTCATCTCCGCGACGATCGACTTCCGTTCACATGGCACCTCGAGCCACTGGAATGGCCATTGGTCCTACTCCGATTGGGAGTGGAAGTTGGTGCACGGCAGGCGGCCCTATCTGCTCAACCGGCAGCCGAGGTCGGCCCATCTTTCGTTGCTTGCCGAAGCGGGCTTCCACATCGCAGGCGAGGATTCGAGGCGATGCCCGGGGGGCGTTCAACGAAGGCGGCTGGCGCGTCGATTTCGACAATTGTCCGAGGAGGATGCGACGACCGCCACTACCTTCATTCAGGCGACGCGAGCCAGTGGGGCATTGGCAAGACCTGTGCAGTGAGCTCGGCGGTGGGGATGATTTACGTGGATCTGTCTCGTTTTGGGCGGCGGCGAGGTTGGCTCTTTCATCACGGCTGGACCCTTGCCGATCGCCTGGGCTATTTCGACCGGCTTCCGCGCGTCGATTGGATCCAGGTCCGGCGGCTGGTGTTTGTCTGTCGCGGAAACATCTGCCGAAGCGCGTATGCCGAGCACCGGGCCCGTTCCATGGGTTTGAACGCGACATCATTCGGGATTCAGGCCGGGCAGGGTCGAGAGGCCGATTCGAAGGCGATCGCCGTCGCGAGCAAACGAGGCATCGATCTGCGCCCCCACCGCGCCCGCCCCTTGCGCGGCTTCAAGTTGCAGAGCGGCGATCTCCTGGTCCCGATGGAGCCATGCCAATTGAAGCCCCTTCGCACCCTCGATCGAACAGGGCAGGTGCAGCTGACGCTGCTGGGGATCTGGTGCTCTCCCCGCAGGCCCTACCTCCAGGATCCCTACGGCCTGGGTGAGGCTTATTTCGATCATTGTTTCGCGACCATCGACGAGGCGCTGAACACCATGAGCCGGCACATCGCGGCAGCGCTCGTCGCCGGCGATCGCAGACAAGCGGCGCTTCAGTGAATTCACGGAACGAACGGGAAGTTCTGGTGGTCCAGGCGGAGACCCTCGGCGCCCTGGCGGTGATTCGTTCGCTGGGGAGGGCAGGGTACACCGTGCACGCCTGCTCCCCGCAGGCCGACGCACTGGGTCTGATGTCCCGATTCGCCGCGCAAAGAGTCGTCTGCCCCCCCTACGCATCGGCGGCCTTCCTGGGCTGGTTGCGCCGCTATCTCCGGGCGCACCCGATCTCCGCCATCGTGCCGTCGGAGAGCCTTCTTCTCGCGCTACGACCGTACTTCGAGGAGTTCTCCCAGCTGCTCTGCGGTTGCCAGGAGGAGCAAGCGCTGTACGCGGGCTTGAGCAAGTTCGACCTGTTCAGCACGCTGATGCAAACGAGCTCCGCGGGAGATCATCTTCCGCCCGCCCTCTTGATCGAGGACACCCGCAACCTGCCGGGGGTGAGCGACCTGAGCCGCCTACCGCGGCCGCTCTACCTCAAGGTCGATGGGAGCTACGCGAAGCAGCAAGGCGACGGCGGCAGGGTCGCCAAGGCGGAATCGCCGGAACAGGCCCAGGCAATCCTTCGATCGCTGGCGGCGAGGTTCAACAGGGCGATCGTCCAGGGCTTCATTCCCGGGCGGGGGGTAGGCGCCTTTTTCCTGCTTCATCGCGGAGAGCTCCTCGCGGAATTCATGCACGTTCGACTGCACGAGATCCCATACACCGGCGGTCCCTCCTCGCTGCGCGCGAGCTGGCGGCACCCATCCATTCGAAGCGACGCGCTGGCCAAGCTGCGCTGCATGAGATGGGAGGGCGTGGCGATGATGGAGTATCGCTGGGATCCCCGGAACGACGAGTTCCATCTGCTGGAGATGAACGGCCGGTTCTGGGGTTCGCTTCATCTGCCGCTCTGGGCCGGCGTGGACTTCCCGCGGCTGCTGCTCGACGCGTTTTACGGTTTCGCGCCGCGGGCAATCCTCGACTACCCGCTCGGCGTTCGCTGCCGGGACACCTTCCCGGGGGAATTACAGTACCTCTGGTCGAGGCTCAGGGATTCCCGGCTGGCCCTGGGTCCGAAGCTCTGGTCGCTGCTGGAATTCCTCCTCCTCGGAGCGAACCCGAAAGTCCATTCAGACCTGTTCTTCCCCGGCGACCGGGCGCTCTATTTCCGAAGCCTGGCCCGTGCGGCGCGTTTCATGCACGCGTTCATTGCCCGCGGTGAGCGGCAGAGGAGGGATGGGAATGCACTCCAGCAAGTCTAGGAAACTGAAGTTCATTCTTGGGCTGGGCAAGTATCTCGGCCTGTTCGCGGTGGCGAGCCTTCTCACCCGGAAGCGCCTGCGAATCATTTGTTATCACGGAACCGCCATCGCCAATGAAGCAGACTTTCGGCCGGAGCTGTTCATCGGCGCAGCGACCTTCGAGCAGCGGCTACAATACATCGCGCGAAAGGGATTCGTGGTGCTGAGCCTGGAGGATGCGGTGGCCCGGCTCCGTGCCGGAAGGCTCCCGCCCAACTCGCTGGTGATCACCATCGACGACGGTTTCTATGGCACCTACAAAGAGGCGATCCAGCTGTTGAAGAAATACCGGCTGCCCGCCACCCTCTACATCACCACTTACTATTCACAGCATCAAAACCCGGTCTACCGGCTGGTGGTCCAATACATCTTTTGGGCAACCCAAGAGAAGAGTCTGGATCTGGACCGGCTTGGAGTCGAAGCGCTTCGGGGCGAAGCGGCGGTGAGCAGTCGCCCCGATGACGCAACGTTGTGGAGGATCATCGAGTACGGTGAGACGCGACTGGATGAACCGGGCCGCCGCCAGCTCGCCGCTCGATTGGCCTCTCTTCTTCGGGTGGATCTCGGGGAAGTGGAGAGGAATCGATGTCTGGGTTTGATGAACGAAGACGAGATCCGCGAGGCGAGCCGGGCCGGGATCGATATTCAGCTGCACACGCACCGTCACCGGTTTCCGGTCGACGAGACGAGCGCGAAGCGCGAGATTGTCGAGAACCGCGCGGTTCTCGAGCCGGTCGTCGGCAAGCGCCTTCGGCATCTTTGCTATCCCAGCGGCCTCTGGTCCGATCGCCACTGGGCGTGGCTTGAAGACCTGGACGTTCAAACCGCCACCACCTGCGACGTGGGATTCAACGATCCGCAAACGCACCCGTTGGCGCTCAAGCGGATCTTCGACTCGTCGGTCGTTTCCTGGACGGAGTTCGAGGGGGAGTTGAGCGGGTATCTCGAGCTCGTGCGCGGCCTGCGCTCCAGGCTCGGGGGCCGGCGGCGCGGCCCTCGTCGAGCGGGGTCAGCGCAACTCGCGAGCTGA
>Ga0070708_100000666_pt1 | contig 26039 bp, 24 predicted proteins | sample KBSK5503metaG_FD_65469 | JGI IMG/M metagenome (GOLD analysis project Ga0070708, IMG submission 65469) | Corn, switchgrass and miscanthus rhizosphere microbial communities from Kellogg Biological Station, Michigan, USA - KBS K5-50-3 metaG | ecosystem: Host-associated > Plants > Roots >... | reverse complement strand
GGGCGAGGCGCCTGCCCCGCTCAGCGCCGACGACGATCGCCGCGTCGCCATCGTCTTCACGTCGGGAACCACGGGAACGCCCAAGGGCGCGCTGTTCTGCACCCGTCAGCTGGCGGCGGTCACCGCCATCGACGTCGGCGATCGCTGGGGCGGTGGAGGGCGGTCGCTGGCGGGCACGTCGCTTGCCCATCTCGGACCCATGACCAAGCTCGCCGGCAGCCTCCGGCTGGGCGGGACCATGTACCTCACGAGGAGGTGGCGGGCCGACGACGCCCTCCGGCGCGTGCAGGAGGACCGGCTCACGAGCTTCGGCGGCATACCCACCCAGCTGGCGCTGATGCTGGCGCAGCCCGACTTCGACCGCTACGACCTCAGCAGCATCCAGGCCATCGTGATCGGTGGCGGGCCGGCGACGCCCGCACTCGTCCGCGAAGTCCGGGCTCGGTTCAAGGCGGCGCTGGCCGTGCGCTATTCGTGCACCGAGGCCGCCATCGGTGTCGGCACCACCTTCGACGATCCCGAGGAGGACGCCGAGGTCACCGTGGGACGTCCGCAGCGGGGGATCGGGTTGGCGGTCCTCGACGATGACGACAACCCCGTGAAGGAGGGCGACGTCGGCAACATCTGCCTGCGCTCGGCCGCGGTCATGTCGGGCTACTACCGCGATGCCGCCGCCACCGCGGCCGCCTTTACCACCGACGGGTTTGTGCGCACCGGAGATCTCGGCTGGGTCGACGATCGCGGCCGGCTGAGGCTCACCGGTCGCGCCAAGGAGATGTACGTGCGGGGTGGCTACAACGTGTATCCCGCCGAGGTCGAGGCCGTGCTCGCCGAGCATCCCGCGGTGGCGTCGGTGTGCGTCGTCGCCCGCCCGGACGACGTCATGGGTGAAGTGGGGGTGGCCTTCGTCGTCGTCCGCTCAGAGACGGCGCCGGACTTGGTGGCACTGCGCGAGTTCGGCAGGTCTCGTCTGGCGGGCTACAAGCTTCCCGACGAGCTGCGGCTCGTCGACGAGCTTCCCCTGACGCCCATGGACAAGGTCGACCGCCGGGCGCTCGCCGCCCAGGCCGCGCAGCCTTAGGGGCTGTCCCCTAATCTCCGGGCCCATGCTCCTGGAGAACAGAGTTGCGGTCGTCACCGGCGCGGGACGGGGAATCGGGCGCCAGTTCGCGCGGTGTCTGGCGAGGGAGGGGGCCCGGGTCGTGGTGAACGACGTCGGCGCCGCCCTCGACGGCCTGGGCACGGAAGAGGACCCGGCGACGCAGGTGTGCAAGGAGATCGAGGCCGCTGGCGGCGTCGCCGTGCCGAGCCTCGAGTCGGTGAGCGACTTCGAGGCCGCAGGGCGGATCATCCAGACCGCGGTCGACGCCTTCGGCCAGATCGACGTCCTGGTCAACAACGCCGGCATCATCCGCGACCGGTCGCTGCTCAAGATGAGCGAGGATGACTTCGACGCCGTGATCGCCGTCCACCTCAAGGGCACGTTCAACTGCACCCGTCATGCTGCCGAGCGCATGAAAGAAGCCGGCTACGGGCGAATCATCAACATCACGTCGTCTGCGGGGTTGCGGGGCAACTTCGGGCAGACGAACTACGGCGCGGCCAAGGCGGGGATGATGGGCATGACGTTCATCTGGGCGCTCGAGCTGGGCCGTTACGGCATCACGGTGAACGCCATGGCGCCCGCGGGAGCGACGCGCATGACCGCCTCGCTATACGAGCGGTCGGGCACCGAGCCGCCGCCCGAGCAGAACCCCGCGCTCAACGCTCCGCTGGTGGCGTTTCTCGCCTCGGAGCAGGCCGGCTACGTCAACGGCCAGATCCTCGGCCGCACCGACTACGCGTTCACGCTGTTCCAGACGCCGCGGCAGATCGCGTGGATGTGGCGCGATGGCGGTTGGGACCCTGCTGGTGTGGCCGCCAACTTCGAGAACACCCTCGGCCAGCACCTGCAGCCGGTGGGCATGGTGATGCCGAAGGCCTTCCAGCAGGAGAAGTAACCGGAGCCGCTCCCGTTACCACGTGTGGCCGTAGCGCTCGCGGTGGGTCTTTGTCGCGAACGGTTCCCGACGGGGTGGGGACATCTCCTTGGCCGGATAGCCGAGCGGGATAACCGCCACCGGTTGCACGTGCTGGGGGAGGTCGAGGAGCGTGCGCAGCTCGGAGCCGAACGCCGTGGGCAGCGTGGTCAGCGCCGACCCGAGCCCCAACGCGGTGGCGGCCAGCAGAAGGTTCTGCACCGCCGGGAAGATCGACGCTGGCACCACCCGCTCGTGGGCCAGGTCGTGGTCGGCGCAGATGACGACGAGGGCGGGGGCCTCGGCGATGCCTCCCTCGGCACCGCGGTCGACGTCGGCCAGCAGCCCGGGATCGAGACGGGCCTCCGCGTAGCTGCGGCCGCCGTTGCGCCACGCCTTCTGCGTGAGTGACCCGATGGCGGCGTTGGTGCACGGGTGACGCACGACGATGAATACCCACGGCTGCGCGTTCTCCGCGCTCGGCGCCCACGTGGCCGCGTCGAGCACCTGCTCGATCACGTCGTCGTCGAGGTCGTCGGGGGCGAACGCCCGGCACGCTCGCTGCCGCCGGGCCACCGCGAAGAACGACGAGTCGTCGTCCTTCCGTGCCCTACGCCCCCACTCCATGGCTAGTGACGCGTCAACGTCTGCCGAACCGCTTCCGGGCGGGCTCAAGATGGCGCTCGTCGAGGAAACCATGCTCGACGCCGTTGTCGAACAGCACGCGGTAGCGGAGCCAGTTGAAGCCGCCGGTGAGCGTGACTCGGCCGGGCGTGCCCGCGGGGACGCCGTCGAGGTCGACCGTGGCACGCACCCTGTCGCCCAGCGCCAGCAGCAAGCCGTCGCGAGGTGGGCCGGCGAGCTTGTGAGCACTCCACTGAGCCATGAGGGGAACAACGCTAGTGGCTCGTCGAGCCACTAGATGATGCCGTCGGCCTCGTAGGACGACAGCTCGGCCTCAGTGAGCCCGACGAGGTCGCACCACACCTCACGGTTGTGCTCGCCGAGCCGAGGCGCGCCCCGCGGCGGGGGTCGCTCCTCACCGGCAAACCGCGGGAACGGCGCCTGCTGCCGCAGCGGGCCGACGACGGGATCGTCGACAGTGACGAGGTCGCCGCGCGCCGCCATGTGCGGGTCGGCGGCGATGTCGGCGGCCGAGAAGGCGGTCGCGACTGGGACGTCGTGGGCAATGCACGCGTCTTCGACATCCTTGGAGTCGTGCGCCGCCACCCACGCGGCGACGATGCCGTTGATCTCGTCGTTGGCCGCCGCCCGGTCGGCGAGTGTGCGAAAGCGGGGCTCGTCGGCCAGCTCGGGCGTTTCCATGGCGACGCACAAGCGGCGGAAGTTGGCGTCGGAGCCGGCCACGATGCACACGTAGCGACCGTCGGCCGCCAGGTAGTTGTCGAGCGGCGCGGAGTTGGCCAGCCGGTTGCCCTCGCGCTCGCGCACGAGCCCGAGGCGGTCGTAGCCCGCCATCGTCCATTCGAGGATGCGCAGTACCGCCCCGTACAACGCGGCGTCGATGACCGCGCCCGATCCGGCGCCGCCGGCGTCGCGGGCATACAGCGCCGCGGTTGCCGCTTGGGCGGCGAACACGCCGGTCAGGTAGTCCGAAACCGTCACGCCCGGCCGCACGGGCGGGCGGTCGGCGTAGCCGGTCAGAAACAGCAGCCCGCCGTAGCCGATGCCCATGCGGTCGAGACCGGGCCGGCGGGAGTAGGGGCCGTCCTGGCCGAACACGCTGATGCGCACGTACACGAGGCGGCCATCCAGATCGGGGGGGCCGAGGCCCCAGCCCTCCATCGTCCCGGGGCGAAAGTTCTCGCACACCACGTCGGCGTGAGCGGCCAGGCGGCGGAACAGGTCCTGTCCTTCGGGGCGGCGGAGGTCGCAGGTCACGCTCTTGCGGCCGCGGCCCTCGACGGCCCAAAACAGCGAATATCCGTCGACGAATGGCCCGATCTGGCGCATGAAGTCGCCTTCGCCGGGCAGCTCCACCTTGATCACCTCGGCCCCCTGCTCGCCGAGCAGGCCGGCGCAGAACGGAGCCGAGATGCGAGTGCCGGCGTCGATCACCCGGAGGCCGTCAAGTGGTTGCGTCATCGCGGCTCGCGCGGAAGACCTAACACCCGCTCGCCCAGGATGTTGCGCTGGATCTCGTTGGTGCCCGCGAAGATCGACGACGCCTGGTAGTAGAGCCACGACCGCTGCCAGGTGCCATCGCCGGGGTTGTCGCGCGCTCCCCGCCAGAGGGGCGCCGCCGGCCCCAGCACGGCCATGGCGGTGTCGTGGAGCCGCTTGCTCATCTCGCTCCAGTAGAGCTTGAGGCTGCTGCCTTCGGGTCCCGGTTCGTTGCCGTTCTCGAGACGCGAGAGCGTCCTCCAGTTGTGGAGCTGAAAGAGGCGGACTTCGACGACGGCCTGGGCGACGCGCTGGCGGAGGCGCCAGTCGTCCAGCGCGCCGGTGTGCTGCGCGAGGCGGACGAGCTCCTCTAACAGCTGGATGTGAATGACGAGCTGGCGGGGGTTGATGCCCCGCTCGTGCGACAGCGTGGCATTGGCCACCTGCCAGCCGCCGTGCAGCGGGCCGATCAGTTGGTCCTCGGCGACGAACACGCCGTCGAGGAACACCTCGTTGAACTCGGCGTCGCCGGTGAGCTGGACGAGCGGGCGCACGTCGACGCCGTCGGCGTGCATGTCGACCACCAGATACGAAATCCCCTTCTGCTTGGGCACGTCGGGATCCGTGCGCGCCAGGCACACCCCCCAGTCGGCGAATTGGGCGTACGACGTCCACACCTTCTGCCCGGTGACGCGCCATCCGCCGTCGACGGCTTCGGCGCGGGTTGTCACCGCCGCCAGGTCGCTCCCCGCGTTGGGCTCGCTGAAGAGCTGACACCACAGCTGCTGGGCCGAGAGGATGTGGGGGAGCCACCGCCCTTTCTGTTCCGACGTTCCGTGCGCCAGCAGCGTCGGCCCCGCCAGGTTCACGCCGATGCGCCCGACGAGCTCAGGTGCGCGTGCGCGCGCCAGCTCCTCCTGGACGACGAAGTGCTCCGCCGGTCCCAGGCCCCGGCCGCCGAACTCCTCGGGCCAGGCCACGCCCACCCACCGCCCGCCGGCGAGGCGGCCCTGCCACTCGCGCAGGAACGCCACCTCCTCGGCGAGATCGTCGAAGCGCGGCGGCAGGCCCACCCCGTACTCCCAGGGCAGGGTGTCGCGCAGCCACTGGCGCAGCTCGTGACGGAACGCTTCCTGTGACGGGCGGAACGAGAGGTCCAAGCGGGCGGGAGCTTAGGAGCCTCGCCACTTACACTCCGGCAACCCATGGATTTCGAACTGTCGGACGATCAGCAGGCGTTGCAAGACGCCGCTGCCGACCTGCTGGCGTCGCTGGCGAGCTCCGAGCGGGTGCGGGCGGCGATCGCCGACGAGGTCGTCGGCTACGACACCGCCCTTTGGAAGGCCATGCTCGAGCAGGGCTGGCTCGGCATCGACGTGTCCGAGGCCCGCGGCGGTTTGGGTCTCGGCATGGTCGAGGTCGCGGTGCTCCTCGAGCAGAGCGGACGGGCGAACGCGCCGGTGCCGCTGCTCGAAAATGTCCTCGCACTCGGTGCGTTCACCCGTGCTCTCGATGCGGGAATCGGCGAGGCCGAGGAGTGGGTCGAGCGGTTGCTGTCCGGCGATGCCATCGCCTGCGTCGCTTTGGTGCCCGGACCGGCGCCGTACGCGCCCTGTGCCGACGTAGCCGTCGTTCCTGCGGGTGACGCGTTAGTCGCGATCCCTCTCGCCGATCGGCGGCCTCCACGGGAACCGGCGATGGACCTCACCCGCCCGCTGGGATGGCTCGAGGTCGACGGAGGGGGAGCGCTGCCGCTGGGAGGCGCCGATGCGGTTGGCGCGTTCGTCGACCGCGGCGCGGTGGCGTATGCCGCGGAGATGCTGGGTGGGGCCGCGCGGGTGATGGATCTGTCGGTCGAGTACGCGAAGGAGCGGGTGCAGTTCGGCCGCCCGATCGGGAGCTTTCAGGCGGTGAAGCACCGTTGCGCCGACATGCTGGTGGATGTCGAAGGCATGCGATCGTCGGTGTACTGGGCGGCGTGGTGCATCGGCGCCGGCCATGAGGACGCGTCGGTCGCCGCATCCACCGCCAAGGTGTGGTGCTCCGACGCGTCGCGCCGGGTGATGGCGTCGGCCCTTCAGGTTCACGGCGGCATCGGGTTCACGTGGGAGCACGACGTCCACCTGTTCCTGAAGCGGGCCCAGCTCGACCAGATGCGCTTCGGTGACGCCGCCTTCCACCGCGACCGCCTCGTCGACCTTCTCCGGGCGCGGGTTGAAGCGGGGGCGAGCCTCCTGTGACCTGCGGCTCGCGGTGCCCCCGCGGCTAGCGGCGCCCCCGCACCAGGCGGGTCAGCGCCGCCCGGTCGGGCTTTCCCGCGCCCATCGTCGGGAGGGCGTCGAGCTGGATGACCCGCTCGGGTGTCTTGAACGGAGCCACGCCCTGGCGGCGAAACCACGCCTGGCAGGCCTCGAGGTCGAACGGTTTGCGGGCGACGACGACGGCGGCCACCCTCTCGCCCATCGTTTCGTCGGGATAGGGCACGACCACCGCTTCGCGCACCGACGGATGGGCGTTGACGATCGCCTCCACCTCGGAGGCGACGATGTTCTCGCCGCCGCGGATGATCACGTCGGTGAGGCGACCGGAGATCGTGAGCCAGCCGTCGCGGTCGAGCGAGCCAAGGTCGCCGGTGCGGTACCAGCCACCGCGGGCGAACGCGGCGTCGGTTTGTGCCTGGTCGGCGTACCCCACGAACACCTCCGGACCCCGCACCCACACCTCACCCACGCCTCCGGCGGCGAGGACGGCGCCGGAGGCGGCGTCGGCGATCAGCAGCTCGACTTCGCCCACCGCTCGCCCGTCGGTCGTGCGGGCCCGCTCGGCGCTGGCCCGGCCGGTGCTCGTCGTGACGCTGGGCGTCTCCGTCGAGCCGTAGGTCCGCTTCACCCGGCACGCCAGCTTCTGCGACGTGGCGGACACGAACGCCGGCGTCACCGTCGAGCCGCCGCAGGAGATCAGCCGCAGGCTGCCGACCTTCTTGGGGGTGAACGTGGCCGCCGACGTCAGCCCGACGAAGAACGTCGGCGGGCCGATCATGAACGTGATGCCCTCGTCGGCGATGGCGCCCAACGCGACGTCGGGGTCCCATCGTTCGAGCAGCACGGACTTCATCGCGGCCACACCGGGGACGAGCACCCCGTTCAGCAGCCCCGAGATGTGCGCCAGGGGTGCGGGCATCAGCACCGCGTCGGTGCGATGCAGGGCGTGGACGCCCGCCATCAAGGCGGCCTTGTAGGCCAGCGCCCGCTGCGTGTGCAGCACGACCTTGGGCAACCCCATCGAGCCCGCGGTCAGAAGGGCGGCCGCGAGGTCCTCGGGCCGGGCGTCTGACGCCTCAGGGGGGACGGGCTTGCCCGTCAACAGATCGTCGAAGGCGTCGCCCGTTCGAACCGTGACTGCCCCAGGCACGTCGAGGACGGGCGCGCCCCGGGATCCGAAGACCGCGCCGGGGGTGAGCGTGCCCACCGCGGCCTCGGTTTCCGCGCGGCCCAGCGCCCGGTGCAGCGGGGCGGCCACCGCCCCGAGGCGCCAGGACGCCCTGAACAGCAGGACCGACTCGTGCCAGTTGGGCAGCTGCCAGGCCACGAGGTCGCCCCGCTTCACGCCCAGGCGCCGCAAGCCGCCGGCGAGCGCCGACACCTTGCTCTCGAGGGCATCGGGCCGGAGGCGAACGTCGCCGTCGACGAGACGGTCGGCTGTTCGGCCGGGAGCGGACGAGAGGACGGCGTCGAGCGTGCCCGTGTCCCACGGACCGTTGGGCCGGAGGTAGTCGGCCTGTCGGGAATGGCGAAAGGTGGCGCGCAGGCTCACGCGGCTACGAAACGCTCAGACCAACGGGTTGCGCCAGGCACCGCCGGCGGGCGTCCGTCCCCGCAAGAGGTTGGTGCCGATGTAGTTGCGCTGGATCTCGACTGTTCCGGCGCCGATGCAGAGGCCGCGGATGTCGCGATAGGCGCGCTCGACCGGGTACTCACGGCTGTACCCGTACCCACCGAGCAGCTGAATGGCTTCATCGCAGACGAACTTGGCCGCGAGGTTGGCGGCGGCCTTGGCCATCGCCGTCTCCAGTGCCGGAGGCGTGCCGTGGGGGCCGGCCATGGCCAGCGCCCGGTAGAGCTGGAGGCGGGCGCCCTCGAGCTGCATGGCCATGTCGGCGATCTTCCACTGCAGGCCCTGCAGCTCGGCGAGCGGACGACCGCCGACGACCCGCTCGTTCATGTAGCGGATGGCGTACTCGAGCGCGCCTTGCGCGGCGCCGATGCACATGGCGGCGTTGCCGCAGCGTTCGTGGTTCAAGTGGGCGAGGAGGGTCTTGAACGCCTCCGCGTCGCCGGGCTCTCCGGCCAGCAGCACGTCGTCGGGCGAGACGGGGACGTCGTCGAAGGCCAGCTCGGCCTCGCTGCATCCCCGCAGGCCCATCTTCTTGTGGATTCCGGTCACGGTCACGCCCGGACCTTCGAGGTCGACGACCACCGCACCGATTCCGTGGGCGCCATCACCCCCGGGAAACCGCGTCCACACGAGGCACGCCCGGGCCTTGTGGCCGCCGGTGACGTAGTTCTTGTAGGCGTTGAGCCGCCAGCCGCCGTGGCCGTCGTCCACGAGGTGGCTACGCATGAGGTTGGCGGCCGAGCCGGCGTCGGGCTCGGTGATGCCGATGCAGAACAAGCCCTCGCCCGACGCCGCCAGCGGCAGCCAGCGCTGCTTCAGCTCCTCGGAACCGAGGTGCTCGATGGCCCGCGGCGGCCCGTTGTAGATCAGCTGGCAGAGGATGGCGCACGAGACGTCCACCCGGGCGAGCTCCTCGAGCACGATCCCGGCCTCGACGTCGCCCATGCCCATCCCGCCGTACTTCTCGCTCGTGGTCACGCCGAAGAGGCCCGCGGCCCGGAGCGCGTCCCATGAGTCCTGCGGGAACTCCTCGGTCTCGTCCCAGTGTGAGGCTCGGGGAGCGAGCTCGCGCTCGGCGACGTCGCGCGCGAACTTGCGAAGGGTCGACTGGTCCTCGGTCTCGACGAACGGCTCCATGCGCCCGGCCGATGCTAACTACCGTTGCAAGGATGTCCGCATCGCCCTCCGCGCTGTCGGCGCGATGGATCTGACCTTCTCCGCCGAGGAGCTCGCGCTGGCCGCCGAATTCCGCGCGTGGCTAGCGGACAACCTCGTCGTGCCATCGGCATTCGCCACGTTCGAGGAGGAGCTCGCGTGGGGGAGGGCCTGGCAGGCGACGCTGGCCCGCGATCGCTGGGTGGCGATCTCGTGGCCCGAGGAGTTCGGCGGGCGGGGCGCATCACCGGTCGAAGTGGCCCTGTACAACGCCGAGTACGCCCGTGCGGGAGCGCCGCAGCTGGTCAACCGGGTCGGCATCAATCTGGCGGGCCCGACGCTGCTGGCCCACGGCACCGCCGAGCAACGACGGCGGTGGTTGGGCCCGATCCTCACCGCCGAGGAGCTGTGGTGCCAGCTGTTCTCCGAGCCGGGCGCGGGGTCCGACTTGGCGTCGTTGGCCACCAGCGCCGAGCGGGTCGACGGCGGGTGGTCGCTCACCGGCCAGAAGGTGTGGACGTCCTACGCTCAGTTCGCACGCTGGGGCATCTGCCTGGCGCGGACCAACCCCGAAGCGCCGAAGCACCGGGGCATCTCGTACCTCGTCGTCGACATGCAGTCGCCGGGGATCGACGTGCGCCCGCTGGTGCAGATCACCGGCGAGGCCGAGTTCAACGAGGTCTTCCTCGACGAGGTGTTTGTGCCCGACGACCAGCTCGTCGGCGAGCTCGACAACGGCTGGGCGGTGGCCAACACCACGTTGGCCCACGAGCGGGGAACCAACTTCCCGTTCAAGGAGCAGGTGGTGCACGAGATCTACCTCGCCGAGCTCTTTGCCGACGCCGTCGAGCATGGCCGTCTTGCCGACGTCGGCGTGGCCGACGAGCTCGCACAGGCCTTCGTCGAGCTGGCCGTGCTCCGCCTGCATAACTGGCGCACGCTCTCCCGCCTCGCTCGGGGCGAGGAGCCCGGTGCGGAGTCCAGCATCGTGAAGCTGGCGTGGACCGACATGACGCAGCACCTGTCTGAGGCCGCTCTCGACGTCGTCGGCCCGGGCGCGCCGCTCGCCGGCCGTTGGGCCCGACAGTGGCTGTGGAGCAAGGCGGCGAGCATCGCCGGAGGCACCTCCGAGATCCAGCGCACGATTATCGGCGAGCGTCTCCTCGGTTTGCCGCGAGGCTGACCGTCCGTCAGTCGTGGAGATGCGTCGCCACGAACCACACGATGCCGAAGGGATCGGCGATGGTGACCTCGCGGTCGCCGTAGGGCTGGTCCATGATCTCGATCAGGGTCCGGCTTCCCGCCGCGACTGCCTTGGCCAGCACGGCGTCGACGTCGCCGACGTAAAGATGCATCCCCACCGATGGCAGGCCGAGAACATCGTCGGCCGTCGCAGAGCCGTGGCGTCCCAGCTCGACGACTGCGTCCCCGATGCGGACCTTCGCATGGACGACGTTGCCATCGTCCTCGTACCGCATGACCTCCGTGGCTTCGAAGGTGCTCGTGTAGAAATCGATCGCCGCCGACGGGTCAGCGACGAGCAGGTAGGCGGTCACCGCTTGCAGGCCCGCGGGGATATAGCTCGCAGTGGTGGTCATGGCGTGTCTCCTTGTGGTCGGGGTCAGTCGAGGGGCTTCATGAACGACCAGAGGCCGCCTTCGCTGTCGCGGGCGCTGTACTCGCGATAGCCGTACGGCTGGTCGACGGGCTCGTAGTCGATCGTGGCGCCCTGCTCGGCGGCGTGGCGGAAGTGGGCATCAACGTCGTCGACCATCACCGCCACGCTGGCGGTCGACGCGCCGACGGAACGGGGAGACGCCAGGCCGAACTCCGCCACCTCGGGATGGAGCCACACGACGCCGTCGCCGGCCTGCAGCTCGCCGTGGACGGCGCGGCCCGACTCGTCACGCGTGAGCTGGCCCGGTCCGAGGCCGAAGACGCGGACGAGGAACTCGTACGCCGCCTCGAGATCGGCATAGACGAGGATCGAGATCCGGCGCTGGACGGTCGTGTCGAGCATCGTCATCTCCTCCAGCACTTCGAGCAGGTCAGCGGTCATCGGGCCATCGGACGTGTTCATCGACGCGAGGAGCTGAGTCAGACGTCCTCGCAGCCTCCCGGCGGCCTCAAGTCGCCGGTCGAGGTCGCGCAGGTGGGTCTCCATCGAGGCGCGGATGCTCCACGCGGGGTCGTCGAGCGCTCGGCAGATCTCGCCGAGGGGCAGGCCGAGGCGACGGAGGAGGCAGATGCGATACAGGCGCTCGACGTCGACGTCGCTGTAGAGGCGGTGCCCAGCGTCGCTCCGATTCGAGGCCACCAGCAGCCCGATCTCTTCGTAGTAGTGGAGGGTGCGGACGGTGAGACCGGTCGCGGCGGCGAGCTCGCCAACCCGCCGGCCTGTCTCGCTGCTCCGCTTGGCCGCCATGCGTCGACCGTACGACCTCACGCCACGTGAGGTGCAAGAGGTTTTCGCCGTCTTTCCGCCACGTGTGAGCATGGCGGTGGTGATCTACCGGACGGCAACCGCAGGCGACGTCGACGCCATCGCTCAGCTGCACGCCGACAGCTGGCGGTGGGCATACCGCGGGATCTACTCCGACGCCTTTCTCGACAATGACGTCTTCGCTGAGCGCATGTCCGAGTGGTCGGAGCGATTTGCCACACCCCTCCCGAACCAGCGCACGACGGTTGCCGAGCTCGACGGCACCCTGATGGGCTTCGTGCACACGATCCTCGACGACGACCCGACGTGGGGCGCGCTGCTCGACAACCTCCACGTGCGGTTCGCGCAGAAGCGCACCGGCGTCGGCACGAGGCTGATGGCCGAGTCGGCCCGGGCGGTTCTCGATGACGCTCCCGGCACCGGCCTGTATCTGTGGGTGCTCGAGGAGAACCGGGCGGCGCAGTCCTTCTACGACGCGCGCGGAGGCGCGTGCGTCGAGCGGGTTGTCCATCCGGCGCCCGACGGAGGCAGCGCGCCCGTGCTGCGTTTTGTCTGGCCGGACCCCTCGACGCTTCTGCCGCCGGGATGATCACGGCAGAGCGCAAACGGCAGTTGGCGTTGGCCGTCGCTGGCTTCCAGATCCTCGATACCATCGCCAATGCCATCCCCCGGAAGTTCGTGAAGCGGCACCTCGACCACCTCGGCGTGCCGGAGTACCTGCGGCCGCTGCTTCCCGTCATCAAGCTCTCGAGCTCCGCCGGACTCGTCCTGGGGTTGAAGCTGCCGCGGCTCGGCGCCGTGACGGCCGGCAGCCTGGTCGCCTATTACACCGCCGCCGCCCGGTTTCACATGCTCTCCGGGGATCACCCGATCCTCGCTGCGCCCGCCGCCGAGCTCGGCGCCGCCGCGGCGTTTCTGCTCTTCAGGCTCTATCTGCCGGCGTTGGAGGGCGCCTCGCCGAGGGGCGTGTAGGCATAGACGCCGAGGGGAGTGCCCTGTTCGGAGCTGCCGGTACCGAAGAACAGGGTGTTGCCGGAGACCACGATGCCCGACTGGCTGTCGGCGGGCAGTGGCAGCGCCGTGAGCAGGGAGCCGTCGTGGATCGAGCGGACTTGAACCTGCTTGAGAATCGCCAGCCCCACGAACACCATGCCTCCGGCGATCGTGGTCGCCGAGAACGACTGCGACAGCGGCTGCTGCCAGAGGACCTTCCCGGTGTGGGCATCGAACGCGTGGAGGCTCGGCTCTTGGATGTAGTTATCGCGCGGGTTCGTCGGTTGGCAGAGGAACAGGCTGCCGAAGCCTTCGAAGCGTCCAAAGTCGCCGAGGGCGGTGGCGCCGACGACATGATCACCGTCGTAGGCGGTCGTGGCGATGAACCCGCCGGCGAGCCCGCCGAATACGACGTTGGTGTGCCACCGCAGGCGACCGGTGCGGGGGTTCAGCGAGTAGTAGGTCCCGTCCTTGCCGCCCACCCCGAGAAACGTCGGCGTGCCGCCGGGCGCCAGGCCGAGGTTGGCGGTCGCACCGAAGTCCCAGTCGCAGTCGGGATCGGGACGCGGCGGGTTGAAGATCCACGCCGGCTTGCCGTCGGCGATCCGCAAGGCAAAGACGCGCTCGTTGTATGGCGGCGTGTCCTTGAAGTTGCAGTCGGCGACGTCGAAGACGACAAGGCCCAGCTTGGCCATGACCGTGCCCGACGACCACACGCCGCCGCAGCCGTCGTTGAGGATCTTCCCCTTGGGGTTGACGTCGGTCTCGAACCTCCACATCGGCTTGCCGGTGCGCAGGTCGGCGCCGACGACGTAGCCGCGGTGATTGTTCTGCCCATCGGGCGTCACACCGAACAGGACGCGGTTTCCCACGACAACCGGCGACGAGAAGATGCGGGCCTCATCGGTCGCGGGGTTCGGTGGCCGGTCGGGGCGTCCGGTGTAGTCGTGCTGCCAGTAGAGCGCGCCCGTTCGAGCGACGAGGGCGTACATCGTGTAGCCGCCACCGAAGATCACCAGGTCGGGCCGGCCCTTGCCGTCGCCGGGCTCGAACCACGCCGACGACGTCACCAGCCCGCCGTCGGAAGCAGGATTGCGTGGCTGCTCGCCGGGCCGCGGGGTGACCGCCGGCTGGCGCTTGAGCACGTACTTCCATCGCTGGGCGCCGGTCCGGGCGTCGATGGCATAGAAGTTCCCGTCCCACGACCCCGCGTACACGATGCCGGCCACGACGATGGGGTTGGCGGTGACGGCGTCACCCGTGGGGAAGAACCATGCCGGCGCGAGCGTCCGCACGCTCGCCGGAGTCAGGGTTGTCACGCCGTGGAAGTCGTGGCGAAGGTCGTGCCCGTACGTCCTCCAGTCGACGGAGCGGATCGGCGTGGGCCTCGAATCGTGCGAACCGGCACGCGCCGGCGCGGCCAGCAGGCCGGCGGCGACGGCGACGGCGAGAGTCAGGCGCGAGGCGACGCCGGCAGCAGAGCGAGGCACGTGTCGGGAAGAATTGGCGTCGTGAGCCGACGAGTCCTTCTTGCAACCATCGCTGCGCTCGCTGCGGTTCTCGGCTTCGCCGGTGTCGCCGCGGCGGTTAGCGACGGCAACTACCGGTCGGAGAAGCAGCACTGCAGCGGCGGGGCCGACAACTCCGATCGCCCCAAGCACGTCGAGAAGGACTGCAGGAACTTCATCGTCACCTTCGCCGACGGGAAGGACCGCGAGTACGGCGGCGTGGGGCTGCGCCAGACCGCCGACGGGCAAAACCCCGACCCCATGGCGACGCCCACGCCCTCGTCTGGCAAGACCGACGTGTCATCGGGCCTGCGCTTCTACATGGGCGCCGACGACAACCTCGACATCGGCGAGCACGACTCCTCGGAGCAGGTGAACAACGGGCCCAGCGACGGTGGCGCCATCGTGCTCAACGTCATGCCCGACTCGATCTCCAAGTGGGCCAATGCCCTCAGCGGTGGCGACCTCGGCTACCTGCTGACGCACCCGACGCCGCTGGTCGATGCCGGCTTCGGGATGTGCGCCGACGGGATCTGCATGTCCTTGCAGACTCAGCGACGGGTCGCATTCGACGGAGGCGCCAAAGGCAGGTCTCGCTCGATCGCCAACTACGAGGGCAAGCAGTGGGACCCGGACTCCTGCGCGGGTCCCGACGACAAGGCCAAGAACTGCGGCGGCAAGCCCCTCGGCTACTGGGCCAAGAAGGAAGGGAAGGTCTACGCCGAGCCCGGCTTCCAGTTCTACGAGGACCCCGATCCTCAGGGCTCACCCGAAGGGCCATACCCGCTTCCCGCCGTCTATGCGGGGACGTGCGGCGTGGTGCTTGGAGGAGGGGTGGCGCCCGCCGCGCCTGCCTCACCGCTCACCAACAAGGCCGGCCAGATCGTCGTCGAAACGGGCTGCCCGAAGAAGTAACGCTCAGCGGCCGACGGTGATGTCGTAGTTGCCGTGCTCGTCGAGCGTGGCGGTGTCGCCGGGGGCGAGGACGACGACGGTGAAGGGCTCCTCGATCAACGCCGGTCCGTCGACGCGGGCGCCGACGGCGACGGCGGTGCCGTCGTAGATCGGGGTGTCGACGAAGCTGTCGCCGAAGAACACCGGCCGGGTGCCGGTGTGGGCGGCGGTGTCGGTGACCACCGCATGGGCGGCCAGCGACGGTGGCTTGGGCGTGTGGCCGGTGGCCACCAGCCGCACGCCCCTTAGCAGGGGCTGCTGCGAACGGAAGGCGTAGCCCCGGTCGGACTCGTGCAGGTCGTGGAAGCGGCCGGCCAAATCCAACAGCCCGCCTTCGGTCAGTGAGGTGCCTTCGGGGACGGGCACCGACATGTCGAAGTTCTGGCCCGGGTAGCACATCTGCGCGAACAGCTCGTAGGAGAGACGGCCGTCGTCCAAACGGGCGGGCGCCAGCTCCTTGGCGGCATCGTCGAGCAGCTCGCTCATGATGCGGGTCACCCGTCCGACGTCGACCTGGGACAGCGGCACGACGTAGGCGCGGACGGTGTCCACGAGATAGTCGGCCACCAGGAGGCCCAAGGCTGAGAACGCGGGGGCCGCCTTCGGGACGAGCACGCGGCCGATCCCGAGCTCCACCGCCTGCGCCCACGCATGGACCGGGCCGTTGCCCCCGTAGGCAATGAGCGCCAGGTCGCGGGGATCGGCGCCATGAGTCGAGAGCACCCTGCGCACGGCATTGGCCATGTTGGCGTTGACGATGCGCTCGATGCCCCAGGCGGCGTCAACGATGTCGACGCCCAGCGGCTCGGCCACGTCGCGGGAGATGGCGGCGCGCGCCGCCATGACGTCGAGCCTCATGCGTCCGCCGGCGAACCGGTCCACCGGGAGATACCCGAGGACGGCATCGGCATCGGTCACCGTCGCGCGGGTCCCACCCCGTGAGTAGCACGCCGGCCCCGGCTGGCTCCCGGCGCTCTCGGGCCCGACCAGCAGCGCGCCCTGGCGCACCGACGCGATCGAGCCGCCGCCGGCACCGACACTCTGCACGTCGACCATGGGGAGGCCGATGTAGTAGCGGTAGCGCCAGTTCCAATCGGCCTTGACCTCGGGCTGGCCGCCGCGCACGAGACACACGTCGTACGAGGTACCGCCCATGTCGACGGCGACGAAGTCGTGGGCGCCGCTCTTGGCGGCGGCCAGGGCCGCGCCCATGACGCCGCCCGTCGGGCCCGACCCCAACAGCGTTACCGCTTTGCGGCTCACGTAGTCGGGCGGCATCACGCCGCCGGTGGACTGCATGATCAGCATCTCGTTGGCGAAGCCCGAGGCCCGCAGCTTCTCGGTCAGTTGCCCGGTGTAGGCGGCGATACGGGGGGCCACGTAGGCGTTCACGAGCGTCGTCGACACCCGCTCGAACTCCGGGGCCCGGGGCATGACCTCGTGCGAGAGCGAGATGTGCTCGACCTCGGGAAACTCCTCGAGGATGATCTCCCGCGCCCGCTCCTCGTGGGCCGGGTTGGTGAAGCTGTGCATGAACATCACGGCGATGGACGTGCAGCCGAGCTTGCGCAGGCGTTGCACGCCCCGGCGTACCGCCTCCTCGTCCAACGGCAGCAGGACGTTCCCCTCGAAGTCCATGCGTTCGACGATCGGGATTCGGGCGCGGCGGCGGGCGATGGGCGGGGGACCGGGATAGGACGGATCCCAGATCTCCTCCTTGTGCCCGCGCCGCATCTCGATCTCGTCGCGATGGCCCTCGGTGACGAGCAACCCCGTGGGCGCGCCGTTCATCTCGATCATCGTGTTGTCGGCCGTCGTCGTGCCGTGCACGAGCGCCTCCAACGACGCGCAGAACTCCGCCAGCGGCGTCCCCACGGCATCGGCCAGCTGGGCCAGTCCGTTCATCACGCCCTCGGACTGGTCCCGTGGCGTCGTGGCTGTCTTGTCGAGCAGGAGGTCGCCCGACGGCGACACACAGATGACGTCGGTGAACGTCCCGCCGACGTCGATGCCGACGCGATAGCCCCCGGAGCCAGCTGTCATCGGGCCGCCGCCTGCGGCGGCTGCGCCGATGACCACATCGGCGCGATGTCCTTGGAGCTGCGCTCCTGCGCTTCGCTCCGGTGCTCGCTCAATGGCGACGCGACTCGCGCAGCTTCTCAGTGGCGGCGACGTCGACCGCGAGCGTCAGGTCTTCCAGTGACCCGGTCAGCACGACGTAGTAGTCACGCTCGGCACCTTCGACGCTGACGTACTCGTCGAGGACGTCGTCGAGCACCGCCTGCGGATCGCGGTCGAGCGGGTCGCCCCAACCGCCGCCGCCGCCGTAGTCGTACACGATCCGCTCGCCGGCCTCGAGCGGCACCCAGTTGGCGGTGTGCTCGACGACGACGGGCTCGTCGGAGCCCACCTTCAGCGTCAGCTTGTTCGGAGCCCCCGGTCGGCCGCCGCAGATTCCCGGCATCGGGTACTTCATGCCGACCACGTAGGTGTAGACCTTGGCCGGCACCAGCACTTCCTTCTCGTAGTGGCTGCCGCACAGGCCCCGCCACTGGCCGGCGCCGCCGGAATCGGTGCGGTAGTCGCGGCCCCACTGGATGTGCGGGAACAGGCTCTCGTTGATCTCGGCGGTTGCCTTCCACAGGTTGCCGAACGACGCGTTCTGCGCACCCCAGGCGTCCATGCCCTTGGCGGCGTTGCACCATCCCGCGTACACCTCGGTGGACGGGTCGAGGAAGGGCCTGCCGGTGCGGGGGTCGACGCCGCTGATCGTGGTGGGGATCCCGGTCTTGTAGGTCTGGGGCACCGCCTTGTCGGGCAGGACGTCCTGCAACGCCACCGCGATGATCTCGCCCACGTCGGCGCCGGGATGGTGGGTGCCCGCGCTCACCGGCTTGTTGGGATGGGGATTCATCACACAACCCGGCGGCGCGATCAGCTCGATGCCCTCGAAGAAGCCCTCGTTCTTGGGGATGGCGGGATCCATCATCGACGCCACTTGGGCGATCGTGTAGCCCCGGGTGTTGCCGAACGTCGACCACGCCTGGATCTCGTCGCGGGTGTCGGAGCCGGTGTAGTCGATCTTCAGGCGATCGCCGTCGACGGTGATCTTCACGTGGACGTGGATGTCGGGATGGCCGAGGGGGTCGTGGTCGACGTAGGCGTCGCCCTCGTAGACACCGTTGGGCCATGCGCTGACCTCTTCGCGGAAGCGGCGGCCGGCGTAGTCGATCATGTAGTCGACGCTGGCCTCGACGGTCTCGGCGCCGTAGCGGTCGCACAGCTCCCCGAGGCGACGGGCGGCCAGCTGGGCGGCGCCGATCTGCGAGCGCAGGTCGCCGATGTAGCCGGGTAGACGGTTGTTGGTCGCCAGCGCGTACAAGACGTCGCGCCGCTCGCGTCCGCGATCGAGAACCTTGACGACCGGCCAGCGCACGCCTTCGCCCCAGATGTCGGCGGCGGTCACGTTGTAGCCGCCGGGGACCGCGCCGCCGGTGTCGCCGTGATGGCACTGGATGCTGGGGATGAGGACGAGACGGCCGTCGGCGAACACCGGCGCGAACACGTTGTAGTCGGGAAGATGGCCGCCGCCGTGGTAGGGGTCGTTGGCGGCGAAGACGTCGCCGGGATGGAACTCGTCCACGCCGAGAAACTCGAGGGCGAAGCGGATCGGCAGCGCCGAGCTGAGCATGAACTGCGGGATGCCGACCGACAGCGCGGCCAGCCGACCCTTGGCGTCGAGGATCGAGCCGTTGCGCTCGTTCGACTGGTTGAGGATGGGCGTGGTCGCGGTGCGCGAGACGTACGTCGCCATCTCCCAGCACACGGTCTCCATCGCCCCGCGTATGACCTCGGCGGTGACGGGATCGACGGTGACATCGCCGGCCAGGCGCCCCCGGTGCCCGGCGAGTTCGACGAGATCGACGCCGGAAGTGTCCATAGAGGCCTCCACGAGCCTGACGTGTGTGTCAGACAAGTTTACAGCTCGCCCCGCAAGCCCTCGCTCGGGCCGAACTGTGAACCACGATCCCTGCCGCATGCTCGCATCGGCCTTCGGGGCTCGTCTCACGTTCCTACCCCCTCCTACGTTGTATTGACGTGGGGCTACCGCCGTTTCAGAGGTTTCTCGACGCGCACCGCGACGACGTCTACCGGTTCTTGGTGGCGTCGGTAGGCCCCCACGACGCCGAGGACTGCTTCCAGGAGACCTTCCTTGCCGCGCTGCGCGCCTATCCGCGGCTGCGCGACGGCAGCAATCTGAAGGGCTGGGTGCTCACCATCGCCAACCGCAAGGCGATCGACGTCCACCGCCGCCGGCGGCGCGAAGTGGTCGAGGTGCCCGACCTGGTCGGCCCCGAACTGCTGGATGGTGAGCCCGCCCTGTGGTCCGAGGTGCGGCGACTCCCCGACAGGCAGCGGGCGGCGGTCGTGCACCGGTACGTCAACGACCTCGCGTACGCGCAGATCGGCGAGGTCATGGGCTGCACACCGGAGGCGGCGCGGCGCAGCGTGCACGAGGGATTGAAGAAGTTGAGAGAGGTCTGGCAATGAGTGATGTGGAGAAGGAGTTGCGCAGGATGAAGGCCGTCACGACCCCCGCCGACGTCGCCGAGCGCTTTGCGTCGCAGGCGGCCGGCCAGGGCCACGCCGACGTCGCTTACGCGACCATCGATTCGCCCGTCGGCCGGCTGCTGGCCGCGGTGACCCGCCAAGGCCTCGCCCGGCTGGGGTTCGGCACCGAGTCGCACGACGAGATCCTCGAGGACCTCAGCCGGCGGATCTCGCCGAGGGTCGTCGAGGCCCCCGGCCGGGTCGACGACGTCCGCCGCCAGCTCGACGAGTACTTCGCCGGGAGCCGGCAGCGCTTCACCCTGCCACTCGACTGGGCGCTCATGCAGGGCTTCGCCCGCCACGTGCTTCGGCGCACCAGCGAGATTCCCTATGGCGAGGTGCGCACCTACCGTCAGGTGGCGACACTGGCCGGCAACGAGCGGGCGTCGCGCGCCACGGGCAACGCCCTCGGATCGAACCCCATCCCGATCGTCGTGCCCTGTCACCGGGTGATCCGCACCGGCGGGGGCCTCGGCGGCTACGGCGGTGGCCTCGAGGTCAAGCGGCTGCTGCTCGACCTCGAAGCTAGGGCAGGCGTTCCTCGATGATCTGGCGACATCGCACGTAATAGGTTTCCGGCCGTGGAGGTCCGCGAAGCAGTCGTTGTCGACACCGTGCGCACGGCATTTGGAAAGCGGAACGGCGCGCTCGGCGGATGGCACCCGACCGACCTTCTCGGGTTCACGCTCACGCACCTCCTCGAGCGGTCGGGCGTCGATCCCGAACGGGTCGACGACGTCGTCGGCGGGTGCATCACCCAGGCGGGCGAGCAGGGGTGCAACGTCACCCGCAACGCGTGGGTGGCGGCGGGACTGCCGTGGCATGTGCCGGCGACGACGGTCGATCGCCAGTGCGGGTCGTCGCAGCAGGCCATGCATTTTGTCGCCGCCAGCATCATGGCCGGGCTCTACGACATCGCCATCGCCTGTGGCGTCGAGTCCATGACCCGAGCACCGATGGCGTCGAACGCCTCCGGCGGCACCGGGCCGTTCAGCAAGGACTTCCTCGATGTCATCGACGGGCGGCTGTGGGCGCAGTTCCAGGTGGCGCAGGTGCTGGCCGAGCGCTGGAAGATCACTCGCCAGGAGATGGACGAGTACGCCCTCGAGAGCCATCGCCGGGCGGCCGAGGCGACGGACTCAGGGCACTTCGCCCGGGAGATCGTTCCCGTGCCCATCAAGGACGCCGAGGGCAACCTCACCGGCGACACCCTCTCGGCCGACGAAGGCATCCGCCGGGGCGGCACCCTCGAAAAGCTGGCGGCGCTGCCCCCCGCCCAGTCGTGGGACGACGCCGCGCCCGACATCACCGCGGGGAACTCCTCGCAGATGACCGACGGCGCCGCCGCCATGGTGATTGCCGACCGGGCGACCGCCGAGAGGCTGGGCCTGCCGATCCGGGCGCGCTTCGCCCATTTCGCCGTCGGTGCCGAGGATCCGGCGATCGTGCTCTCGGCGCCCAATCCCGTGACTCGGAAGCTGCTGGCCCGTTCGGGGATGACCATCGACGACTTCGATGCCATGGAGTGCAACGAGGCCTTCGCCGCCATCGCCCTGATGTGGGCGCGCGAATTCCTGCCCGACCGCGAGCGCTACAACCCTCGGGGTGGCGCCATCGCCATCGGCCATCCACTCGGAGCCACGGGTGTGCGCATCGCGACGACGCTGCTCAACCACCTCGAGGCCACGGGCGGCCGCTTCGGCTTCCAGACGATGTGCGAGGGCGGCGGTCAGGCCAACGCCACCGTCATCGAGCGTCTGGCCTAGACAGCACGCCCAACTCGTCGACGAGGGTGAAGAAGCCCTTGGCGTAGGGGTTGCCGGCGGTCGCCGCGCTCACCGCCGTCCAGTCGATCTGTTCCCGGAGGGACCGGGCGATGCTCAAGCAGCCCTCGAAGTCGAGGTGGTGCTCGTGCATGGCCGAGAGCTTGGTGACGAGGACGTCGGTGGCGGTCATCACCTGCATCTCGACGGCCTCGACCCACATCACGTCGGCGCGCGCCAGCAGCGATTCGGGGGAATCGGGACCGCTGGGCCGGAAGATGAGATCGACGAGCACGTCGCCGACCCACGCCTTGTAGAGCCAGCCTTCGAGCGGCCGCTCGGTGCGCAGTCCCTCTTGGTCGAGGACGACGACCGCCTTCTCCGCGCTCTCTTCGGTGAGCACGAGGTCGACGTCGTGCTCGGTCGGCGGTCCGCCGCGCGCCCAGCACGCCAGGCCGCCGGCGACCATGAACTCGATACCGGCGTCGCGCAGCACGGCTCCGGCCTGCTTCACCGCGGCACGGACGTCGTCGAAGCTCTCGATCGTCATGAGGAGGACGCCCTCGCTCGGAGGCAATAGGTCTTGCACAGCCCGCCCACGACCGGGAAGGCGGCGTTGCGCACGGGGATCCCGCCGGGCGTCGTGCCCCGCTCACGGCCGCCATGGGCGTGGCCGTGCACGACGAAGTCCGCTCCCGCCCGGTCGATGGCGTCGGCCAGGACCGAACTCCCGAGGAATGGGTAGATCTCGCGGCTCTCGCCCTCCAGCGTCTCGGCGATCGGCGAGTAGTGGAGCAGGGCGACCCGGAGATCGGTTCCGAGGGCGGTCAGCGCTTCCTCGAGGGCGTCGGCGGTCTCCTTGGTGTGACGGGCGAACTTCTTGATCTCCTGCTCGCCGAACTCCGTCAGCGCGGTGGCCCCGAAGCCCCCGCCGAATCCCTTGACGCCGGCGATACCAACCCGGATCCCCCGCAACTCGATCACCGTCGTCGTGCCTTCGAGGACCTGCACGCCCGACGCCTCGATCTCCTTGACCACTGCTTCGGCTTGGTCGGCGTGATGGTCGTGGTTCCCGAGCACGGCGACGATCGGGAACGGCGCGTCCCGCAGCTCGTCGGCCAGCGCGGCTGCCTCCAGCGGTTCGCCGACCGACGTGAGGTCGCCGCTGATCAGCAGCATGTCCGCGTCGCCGGCCAGTTCGGCGAGCTGCTGCCGCCGCAACCCGGGCGAGTCAACCGCCGCGTGCACGTCGCCGACGGCGGCGATGCGCACGACGCCCTCTTCTTCCGAGAGGTCGTGACCGTCGAGGACCTCGCAGGTCATGTTCGGGGTGTACCCACCCCGGCGGGGTTATGCCCTTTGGTCGAAAGCCACCTTGATGGCGCCGGTCTCGCCTTGGCGGGCGAGGGTGGAGAAGGCGTCACGCCACTGCGCCAGCGGGAAGGTGTGGGTGAGCATGGCCGACACGTCCACCCGGCCCGATGCCGCCAGCTCGAGGTAGTGGGCGATGCCGTGCTGGCGCTTGCCGTCGACCTCCTCGATGCCGAAGGCGTTGGAGCCGACGATGCGGGCCTCTTTGAAATAGAGCGGCGCCCACTCGAAACGGCCGGGCGCGGCCACGCCGGTCTGGACGACCGCGCCCCGGGCCTTGAGCACGCGGATCCCCACCTCAAGGGTCTCGGGCTTGCCCACGGTGTCGTAGACGACGTCGACGCCACCGGGATGGGCCCACGGCAGCCCTTGCCACGGCGTGCGCAGCACGCCGCCCGACCAGCTCGCCAGCTCCTCCACGAGCTGGAGCCGGGGCTCCGGCGGGAAGACCCGGGCGCCGAGCTTTTCGGCCATGCCCGCCTGCGCCGGCCAGCGGGCGACGGTCGCCACGTCGACGTCGGGGAACAGCGACCGCAGGATCCCCGTCGTCGTGGTACCGAGGGCACCGGCGCCGTAGACCACCGCCTTCCCACCCGGCGGCGGCGGCGTGCGGGTGACGGCGTGCAGCGACACCGCGAACGGGTCGGCGAGCACCGCCACCTCGTCGGGGAGCGAGTCGGGGACCGGGATCACCATCGACTGGTGCGCGGGTACGAGTTCGGCGAAGCCGCCGGTGGCTTCCTTGGCGTTGCCGGTGTGGATGCCCGACGACAACCGGCCGTCGGTGAAGTGCCAGCAAAGAGAGAGGTCGCCGGCCTGGCACGGGGGGCACATCGGGGTGATGCCCCGGGGGCCGCACGACAGCCACGGGTTCAGCACCACCCGCTGGCCGACTTCGACGCCGCGGGCCTCGGGACCGAGCCGCTCGATGGTCGCCACCAGCTCGTGGCCGAGGACCTGGGGGAAGGAGATCAGCGCGGTCATGGCGTTGTCGATCTCCTCCTCGGCGTTCTCCATGAACACCTGCTTGGAGTCCGACCCGCAGATGCCCGTTAGCCGGGAGCGCAGCACTACCCAGTCGGGACCGATGGGCTCGGGATCGTCGACCTCCACGAGATCCATGGGGACCGTCGCCAGGCCCCGGAGGAGGGGGTCTTCGGGAAGCGGGCCGGGAGGGGGAGAGGGATCGGCGCCGAAGACGAGCGCCTTCATGAGGCCGTCATCGTTCCGCCGCGGGGGGATCGACCGTGCGAACCATGGCGGCCATGCCCTCGAGGAACGAGTCGATGTTCTCCTGCTTCATGTCGACGAACTGCTTCATGTCCGGCAGGTAGTGCTCGAACGGGGCGTCGTCGGCCAGGGCGGCGACGATGCCCTTGGCGACATCGTCGGCCGGCACCTTCTCGACCTCGAACAGCGCCTCGGCCTCGCCGGGCAGGTCCCAGATTTCGGTGTCGATGGGCCCGGGGTTCACCAGGCGGACCTTGACGCCCGTGTCCCAGAGGTCGACGGCGATGGCTTCGCTCCACCCGCAGAGGGCGAACTTGCTGGCCGAGTACGCCGACTCGTTGGCGTTGCCGAGGCGGCCGGCGACGCTCGAGACGTTGACGATGCAGCCCGCCCGACGCTCGAGCATCCGGGGAAGGACCGCCAGCGTCATCCGAACGGGAGCGAGGAAGTTGACCCGCATGACGTGGTCGACATCGTCGAAGGTGAGCCTGGTGACGTGGCGGCGCTTGGGGATGCCGGCGTTGTGCACGATGGCGTCGAGGTGGCCGAAGGCGTCCCACGCAGCCAGGGCAACACGCTCCGCGGTCACCAGGTCACCCAGATCGGCCGGCCACATGGCCGAGTCGGGGGCGTGCTCCCGGCAGCCGGCCAGCACCTCCTCGAGGCGGTCCTTGCGGCGGGCGACCAGGCCGACCGTTGCCCCCTCGCCGGCCAGCCGGAGCGCCAGGGCGGCCCCGATGCCCGACGATGCGCCCGTGACCAGGACCTTTGCTCCGCCGATTTCCATCAGCCACCCAGGGTATGCGGCATTTGTGGCGCCGTTCGCGTAGGATCTCGCCCGCAGTCTGGCGTCTCGCCTTCGCGGGCGCCGCACAACTTGTTTGGGAGGAACAGGATGCGACCGCACGGTGTACGGATCCGTGGGCTCGTCGTACTGACGAGCCTGGCCGCGGCGTTACTCGCGGGTGTGTTGGGTGCCGGCCCGGCGTTTGCTGCTGGCCTGAGCGCTAATCCCCCAACCGTCGCTGCTGGTAGCAACACGACCCTGACGGGGACGGGATTCCTTCCCGCCGGTCAGACCGTCACCATCACGTTCGACAATCCGAGCACCACGCTGGCGACGCCCGTATCCGACGCCGGCGGCGGCTTCAACGTGTCGGTCACCGTCCCTGCCACCGCCGCATCCGGGACACACACCATCACGGCTAACTGCGCGGGCTGCAGCGCCGGCAATAACACGGCGACCGCGACCGTCACCGTCACCGGCGGTGGCGGGGCGAACTGCACCACGAACACCGGCACCCTGACGATCAGCCCGAGCACCGGTGGCCCTAGCCGGCAGCTCACGCTCAGTGGAACCAACTACACGGCCGGCCAGATCCAATTCTTCGAGGACGGCGTTAGCTCGGGAGTGACGGCGACAGCTACGGGGGCGCCGGCGAGCTTCAGCACGACTGCGACGAGCTCCAGCGTGAACGGAACGCACACCGTCGTCGCCAGGGACGTCAATGGCAATTGCGGCACCAACAGCTACACCGTCAGCGGCAGCAGCACGACCTGCAACGGCTCGGTGTGCTTCAGTTTCAACACCAGCACTGCTGCGCCCGGCCAGTCGGTCGGCGTGACCGGCAGCGGCTACGGCGCCAACGAGACCGTCACGATCACCGCCGACACCGGCCAGCAGTTCAGCACCGTGCAGTCCGACGTCAACGGCAACTTCAACACCACCACGGTCGTGCCCACCAACCTCTCGACGGGCAGTCACGTGGTGACCGCCCGGGGCAACACCACTGGCCGGTCTGACAGCGACACGCTGGTCGTCAGCGGCATCGGGAACTGCCCGGCGGGCTATTACTACAACGGCTCGCAGTGCGTGATCTCGGGCACCACGTGCCCCGCGGGGTACTACCAGAGCGGCACGTCGTGCGTGCCGTGCGCCACGGGCACCTACCCGAACACGCAGCAGTACCCGTAC
>Ga0070708_100000665_pt1 | contig 26058 bp, 15 predicted proteins | sample KBSK5503metaG_FD_65469 | JGI IMG/M metagenome (GOLD analysis project Ga0070708, IMG submission 65469) | Corn, switchgrass and miscanthus rhizosphere microbial communities from Kellogg Biological Station, Michigan, USA - KBS K5-50-3 metaG | ecosystem: Host-associated > Plants > Roots >... | reverse complement strand
TGAGCGGCAACAACCCTGATGTCGAATCCCGTGTTGGCGAATCCAACGAGCGCGTCAGCGCGAGTGGCGCATTGAGCGGCAACAACCCTGATGTCGAATCCCGTGTTGGCGAATCCAACGAGAGCTTCGCTCTCGCCAGCGGGCGTCCCGCCCGCAGCGAGCGCGCTAGCGCGAGTAGCGCATTGAGCGGCAACAACCCTGATGACGTATCCCGTGTTGGCGAATCCAACGAGAGCTTCGCTCTCGCCAGCGGGCGTCCCGCCCGCAGCGAGCGCGCTAGCGCGAGTAGCGCATTGAGCGGCAACAACCCTGATAACGTATCCCGAGTTGGCGAATCCAACGAGAGCTTCGCTCTCGCCAGCGGGCGAGACGCCCGCAGCGAGCGCGTCAGCGCGAGTGGCGCATTGAGCGGCAACAACCCTGATGTCGAATCCGGTGTTGGCGAATCCAACGAGAGCTTCGCTCTCGCCAGCGGGCGAGACGCCCGCAGCGAGCGCGCTAGCGCGAGTAGCGCACTGAGCGGCAACAACCCTGATGACGTATCCCGAGTTGGCGAATCCAACGAGAGCTTCGCTCTCGCCAGCGGGCGAGACGCCCGCAGCGAGCGCGCTAGCGCGAGTAGCGCACTGAGCGGCAACAACCCTGATGACGTATCCCGAGGTGGCGAATCCAACGAGAGCTTCGCTCTCGCCAGCGGGCGAGACGCCCGCGGTCCCAGTGAAGAGCAGGCCTCAGGAATTCAAAGTGGTTTGCGTGCCGACAAACTCATTCCTATCGACACGCCCACAAAGGCCGAGACCCTGGCCGCGCGGAAAAGGCTGCTCGGTCGAAATCTGAGTATCGCCTACAACAATCCGGTCAAGATCGTACGCGGCTCGATGCAATACCTCTATGACGAAAAAGATCGAGAGTATCTCGATGCTTACAACAATGTGGCCCACGTGGGCCATTGTCACCCGCGAGTAGTTAAAGCCGGACAGGCTCAGATGGCCGTGGTCAATACGAATACGCGCTACCTTCACGATCTGATTAATCGCTACGCGGAACGTTTGACAGCCACACTGCCTGCACCGTTGAGTGTTTGTTTCTTTGTTAACTCAGGGAGCGAGGCCAACGAACTGGCGCTTCGCCTTGCACGCGCACATACGCAGGCGCTCGACTTAATTGTGCTTGACCACGCCTACCACGGGAACACCACTACGTTAATCGATATCAGCCCTTACAAACACGATGGCCCCGGCGGCGGCGGCGCGCCTTCATGGGTTCATAAGGTTGCGCTCGCGGATGTTTATCGAGGAAATTACCGAAGCGAAGATCCACTGGCCGCGGAGAAATATTCGGAACACGTTATTGAGGCCGTCGCGGAACTCACCAAACGAGGGGTCAGACTGTCGGGATTCATAGCCGAGTCTCTACCAAGTGTTGCGGGGCAAATTGTTTTTCCCGCGGGCTATCTAGCAAAGGTGTACGAGGCGATACGCAAGGTAGATGGGGTTTGCATTGCTGATGAAGTGCAAACCGGCTACGGCCGGATCGGCACACACTTCTGGGGTTTTGAGAGCTACTCGGTCGTGCCAGATATTGTCGTGCTCGGGAAGCCCATCGGCAATGGCCATCCTATCGGCGCTGTAATCACGACACCGGCAATTGCCACATCGTTCGATAACGGCATGGAATTTTTCAGCACCTTTGGCGGCAACACGGTCTCGAGCGCGATTGGTTTGACAGTTCTTGACGTAGTTTTGGAAGAGAATCTGCAGCGACACGCGCTATGCGTTGGCGAACAGATGATCCAGGGTCTCACTGATTTGATGGACCGTCACGAAATCATCGGAGACCTGCGAGGTTCAGGGTTGTTTCTCGGGGTTGAGCTGGTGCGCAGCCGCTACGGTCGTGAACCAGCAACCGCGGAAGCTGAGATGGTCGTTAATCGAATGCGCGAACAAGGTATATTGCTGGGTACGGACGGCCCATTTCACAACGTCATCAAGATTCGGCCACCTATGCCTTTCTCTACGAACGATGCGGATCGACTGATCTTTACGTTGGACGAGATTCTGACAGCTTTAGAAGTAGACCACGCAACAGAACGAAGTTGAGGCCACAAGGTCGTGACAAAACTGAAAAGTATGTTTTGTGAAAGGGTCGCGGCCATCTGAGGATTGGTAATCAACAACTCGACTACAAATGGCTTGGCGCGGCACCAGCCGAGGCGCCCACGCTTGTGTTTCTGCATGAAGGTCTGGGCTCGGTTTCGATGTGGCGCGACTTCCCCAAACGAGTCGTCGAAGCCACCGGTTGCGGAGCGCTAGTCTACAGCCGGGCCGGATACGGAGACTCGGACCCGGTCGACCTGCCCCGCACGGTCCATTTCATGCACGATGAGGCGCTGATTACGCTGCCGAAGGTGCTGGACGCAATGGGCATCCGCGAGGCGATTCCTGTTGGGCACAGCGATGGTGGATCCATAGCGCTAATCCATGCTGGAGGTGCCAAAGAGGCACGCGTACGCGGACTAATCCTGGAAGCTCCGCACGTCTTTGTTGAAGAGCACGGGATTAAGCGAATCTCTTCAATTGCGGAGGAGTATCGCAACGGAGACTTGAGGCGCCGGCTGAAGCGCCATCATGGTCGCGATGTCGATTGTGCCTTTTGGGGGTGGAATGGCGTTTGGCTTGACCCGGAGTTCCGCTCCTGGAACATTGAAGAGTATCTGCCTGAGATCCGTGTACCTGTCCTGGTGATCCAGGGGGAGGACGATCCGTATGGCACGCTGCGTCAGGTTGAAGCCATTGAAAAGGGATGCGCGGGACCAGTTACCACGGTAATCCTTGAAGACTGTGGACATAGCCCGCACCGGGACCAGCCCACGGCGACCCTCGAAGCGATTGTGAAGTTTGTCAGTCGGATCGTTTGACCACTCAAGCTCTTTACTGGGACCGCGGGCGGCCCGCCCGCTCCGAGCACGGCACGGTGACCGAGAATAGAAACCTTAGCCGGGAGAGTTCTTCGAATAGACCGAATAATACTTGGTTTCAGTCCTGACTAAAAGACGTTTCGGAACTTGGAAGTGTTAACGGAGGTTAGAAGCCGCTTGAGAAAGAACCGTAGCCGAATAGCACCTGATACATAGGCGTTTGTTTGAACTATTGCCGGTCGTTACTGACTCGAAGTGGTCTTCGTTCCGGCGTCCCAATCGCTCCTTGTAGCGAAGTCTTGCTTGCTGATTTCGCACTTTCCTCGTTCCGCTTTGGAATAGGCATCAGTACAAGCCTGACCTTGCTATCCATTGGGCCATTGGCTGGGACCTTGGCGTTACCCAAGATGGGCTTCGGCGCAGAGGCGGGGTCGCTGGAAACCTTCATTGTGCTGTTAAGACTCGCTTCACCAGATTCAAGAACTTCCGCACCAGCCTCTTCAATATCTTCTTCGTTCAACGTACTGCTGCCTGGGGCTTTGCCGCCGATTGAACCCGAGCCGGGTCGGACTGCAAGCTGCAAGTTGGTCGGCGTATCGAAGCGTCCATTCAACTCACGATAAATCTGACCGGCTACGGCAGCGGGAAAATGTCCATGAGCATCCGCACCACGTGCGATGACGACTACTGCCAAACGTGGGTTGACTAATGGTGCGTATGAGGCGAAGAGACCTACCCAGGTTCCCTGTTCGATGCAGGTGCCCGTCTTGCCGACCACGGTAGCGGCGGGATCGTAAGCGCGTCTACCCGAACCATAGTTGACCGCTCCCACCATTCCCGGCACCATGCGGGCCCACGCATTAAGATCAAGATCAACTAAACGACGCACACGAGGTTTGAATTTTGCTTCTTCCTGCATGGTGCGTGAGACGTGCGGCGATAGCAATTTGCCACCATTGGCCATGGCAGAGACGAGCGTGGCGAGCTGGACTGCTGTAACTTTAAAATCGTCTCCATGTGACGACATGTGATTAACAGCAAAGCCAGACTTTGCCGACGGCACCTGACCTTTAGATTCATTGGAGAGATTGATTCCCGTCTTTTCGCCGAGGCCGAGCTGACGAGCATAGGAGATCATTCTATCAAATCCGACTTGGCCCCCGACCATTTGGAAGTAGGTATTGTTCGAGTGGGCCAATGCATCCGTCAGATCGATGTGGTAGGCGCCAGAGACCCTGGCAGTGTCGTTTGGATCGATAACTTTTTCATTTAAACCCGCGAGCCCGGTAACGAGCTTGATTGTCGAACAAGGCTTGAACCCCTGGCGCACACCCCACTCCTGATTCACGATCGAGTAGACGTGGCCAGTCTTTGGATCCATCACGACGACAGTTCCCGCATGATTACCCAGCGCTTTGATAGCAGCACGACGTACCTCCGCATCTTCGCCTGTGGTGTTGTCTTTATTGATCATTGTCTGCACTTCACCACGTAGCGCAGCATCAATAGCATGCTGACGAGCAATTGCACGTTGACGCGCCGCTGCAGCTAGCCGGGCTGACTGGCGTCGTGTTTGTGAAGTTCGTCGTTGCTTTCCCGATCTGTGGCCGCGCGCCGCAACTGTTGTCAGGAAAGAGAAACTTAGGAGCAAGCCCAACAGAACACATGAAATACGCGACCGTTTGAGAATCGACAATATTGCACTCATTTTAGAAATCAGCTTCGAACTCATCAGGGGGAACCTCAATTTCTTAGTAAATTAGATTTGGGCGTGTGCCCTGGGAAGACGTTGCAGGAAGGTGTGTGGTAAAAGCGACCGCTAGGGACAAGATACCGAAGCATTCTGCGCCGGGAAGGCAGTACTCTGGCGTTTTATTGACGCCGGAAGATTTGAGAGCACGCGGTGTGCCCGCGAGTTTGGAGATCGGGTTTGTCGGGTTACAGGTATCGCCTGGCGGGTATTGACACCTATCAGTTTCTTCGCGGGCTGCTGAGGACGATCAGCAACTGCAAAAGCCGGATTACATACTACTGATCTTTTTAGCCGTTGTAAACAACCGTGTACCAATAGTCGGGGTGAAACCGAACCGTGTTGAGTCCCTGATAAGAGTGGCTTTGCCTCAAAAGTAAATTGAGTCTGTAATGAGTTTCGTGTTTAGTTCGTGTGATTTCGTGGATCGTTCTTTTCTTCCATAAAAACAGGACGATCCACGAAATCACACGAACCAACACGAACCAAAAATAGATCCTACTTAAGCTAGGTGCGACTTTTGAGGCAAAGCCGATAACAGTATCAACCCGAGTTTTTTTGCGCTTCGTCCCGGAGTTCGGTTCGAGGCGCACTGTTTATCGCACGCCCGCAGCACGAAGCGATCTTGTGGTGCTGGTCAAACCACTTGTGGTGCTGGTCAAACCATTGAGCGCATGAAAATGCTTGCTGGTTGGCAGGCGGTAATAGAAGTCGCCCTGCATTTCCCAGCGGCCGAGATTAAACTGCCGGCGCGCGCCACAGCTCAAACAGCTTCGATACGTCTGACCCTGACTGGAAAACGGACGACTCATCTCTCTGTGCCGGCAGCCAAACAGGCGAGTTAGCCAGCCGCCGATTCTTGCAAAAAAGGAAGATAAATGAATTTGCCCTCTGCTCGGGCGAGTCACCAAGGTTAATTGCCCAGCCTGCATGATTCCACCTCTTTCCAAAGCGTCCAAAATTCCCCTTCAATACGCTAACGCGCAAACGAACGACGAAAAGGGCCGTCCCAGAGGAAAAAACAACCTGCGGAATTTGGACTGTTGGACAGAACCGATGGCTCGGGAAACCCGCATTCTCACCTCTCGGCTTGCGATCGTGTACGAGGGCGAAGGCAGCAACCCAATCGCTCAACCCCAGCTCCCTCTCAGGTCATGGAGGGTGGTTTACCCCAGCTCTTCATTCAGCTCTCAAGCTCAAAGAGATGAGCTTTCAGACTTAGGGCCTCAAGCTTTCAGCCACTCAATATTCAAGCCAACAACTCAACTCCACTAATCTCGCAGGTAAGGAAGGCGGACCCTGTCCCCGCCCAAGTTTGAGTGCCACTCACCCGGCAATCCTATAAATCAACACTCCGCAAACTATAAGGGCAAGAAGCTCGATCATGAGGTTTGAATTGTTTTTGGTTGAGCGACTAAATTGGATAGTGACATTCAAACTTGGGCGGGGACAGGGTCCGCCTTCCTTACCTGAGAGGTTGTGGAAGTTGAGTGGCTGACATTTCGTTGCCACATTGTCAGCCCGGCTTACCAGAATCCTGTACCCAATGGTGCTACGTTTATCGTCCTGAACAGACCTTGAAGACTCTCGGTACTGCCGGCGTAATGAATCTGAAATTCCCCTCCCGCAAAATATTATGTCTTATACTTAAGCCTCTCCTGGGTAATCTTCGATCATTAGGAGTCCGAAATTTGAACGCAGAACCGGCGGACAACGTAACGCAACTACTGATTGAACTATCCAATGGCGATCGCAATGTGGTTGATCTTTTATTACCCGTCATCTACGATGAATTGCGAAAGCTTGCTGCGAATTACCTGCGTCGTGAACGACCGGATCACACTTTGCAGCCGACAGCCCTTGTGCATGAGGCTTACTTACGGCTGGTAGATCAAACGCGGGTGAACTGGCAGAATCGGGCGCATTTTTTTGGCGTCGCTGCCCAGTTAATGCGTCGGCTGCTGGTAGATCACGCGCGCAAGCACAACGCAGCAAAGCGCGGTCAGGATTTTCAAAAGCTCTCCCTTGACGAAAATATCGACCGGGCCGTCGAACGCAGCGCCGAATTGATTGCGCTCGACGACGCACTCAAGGCTTTGGCTGCCTTCGACGAACCAAAAGCGCGCATGGTTGAGCTCCGCTACTTCGGTGGCCTTTCAATTGAAGAAACCGCCGACGTTCTGGGAGTTACGCCTACGACGGTCAAACGTCACTGGCGTTTTGCCAAGGCTTGGCTTTACGGTGAAATGCAAAAGACATAGAGACATCGGACTCAGGTCATCCTTACTAACAGTCGTTACTACATAACCCTAGACAGGATTCATGACCCCCGAACGCTGGCGACAGGTTGAGGAGATTTTCCAGGCAGCACTCGATCTAGTGCCGGAAGAGCGTGCGCGCTACGTATCTGAAATCTGTGCTGACGACGTTGGCCTGCGGCTCGATGTTGAGTCGCTGCTGTCACAACACGAAAACGCGGGAGAGCTTCTCGACGAACCGCTGTACGGAGCAACGGACCTGAGCGCGTTAAGCGCCATTGAGTCCCTGGCCGGTAACGATGACGAGGAAGAAGATCCGATGATTGGTCGTCGTCTGGGCGCCTATCGGATCGTGCGTGAGATTGGACGCGGTGGAATGGGCGCGGTCTATGAAGCCGTACGCGCCGACAATGAGTTCAACAAGCGGGCGGCAATAAAACTGGTCAAGCGCGGCATGGATACCGATTTTATCCTGCGTCGCTTCCGCAAGGAACGCCAGATATTGGCCGCACTGGATCATCCCCATATCGCCCGGCTGCTGGACGGGGGCACAACCGACGACGGCCTTCCCTATTTCCTTATGGAATACATCGAAGGTCAGCCTCTCTACAGTTATTGCGACACACATCAATTGAGCATCGCGGAACGGCTCAGCCTCTTTCGTGAGCTTTGCGATGCAGTCCACTACGCTCACCAGAAGCAGGTAGTTCATCGAGACATAAAACCGTCCAACGTTCTCGTGACATCCGAAGGTGTCGCGAAGCTCCTGGATTTTGGTATTGCCAAACTCCTCAATCCTGACCTCGCCGGAGATATCACTCACGACCCGACAGCTACCGCTATGCGTCTGATGACGCCCGAGTATGCTTCACCAGAACAGGTACAAGGCGCGCCGACTACACCCACGACCGATGTGTATTCCCTCGGTGTGTTGCTCTACGAACTGCTAACCGGCCATCGTCCCTATCGGCTGCGCAATCGCGCGCCTCATGAGATAGCGCGTGTCATTTGCGAAGAAGCGCCGGCGCCACCAAGTATCATGATTACGCGCCCGGACGACTTGTTGCCTAACCTCTTCTCGGGCGACGAGTCAACCACTCTCAAGCACCTCTACTCGGCGAGGAAGGCAACTATTGATTCGTTGCGTCGTGAGCTATCTGGCGACCTCGATAGCATTGTGATGAGAGCGCTGCGGAAGGAGCCTCAATGGCGTTATCAATCCGCTGAGCAATTGCGCGACGACATCATGCGCTATCTCGAAGGGCGGCCGGTCTCTGACATGCCCGATGAGCCACTTGGCTCTTCCCGGCTCACATCACAACCGATCGCGACAGAGAATTCGCTGGCAGTACTACCGTTGAAGTTGCTCGATTTGAATCAGGGCTCTGACTCAGGTCCCGACTATCTGGGAACCGGGCTCGCCGACGCGCTGATTACGCGGCTGAGCGCCGTTCGCCGTTTTGCCGTCCGGCCGACAAGCAGTGTGTTGCGCTACGGCATCGAGTCGGATCCGTTGATTGCCGGGCGTGAACTCGGCGCCGCCTTCGTACTCGACGGCAGGATCCGGCGAGCTGTAGATCGCATACGCGTGACCGTACAATTGCTTAACGTGCGCGATGGCACCTCTGTTTGGGCGGGCCAGTTTGATGAACGCTTTACCGACGTGTTGAGTTTGGAAGACGCGATCTCCTCGAGTGTCGCAGAAGCACTGGTTCCCCATTTAACCAGTGATGAGCGTGTTAGACTAGCCAAACGTGGCACAGACAATCCTCAAGCTCACGAAGCTTATCTTCGCGGTCGCTTCTACTGGAATACTTTCACCGAAGACGGCTTTGCGCGAGCCATTGTCTGTTATCTCCAGGCAATAGCGCTCGACCCGGATTATGCGGTCGCTCACGCCGGCGTGGCCGCGTATTACAACTGGCTTGGCGTCTTCAGCGTTCTGCCGTTTGCGGAGTGCGCAGCGGCGGCGCACGAGTCAGCTTCTACCGCCGTGGGGCTTGATCCAACATTGGCTGAGGCACACGCGGCCCTGGGCCAGGCAATACTCTGTCGTGATTTTGCCTGGGCCAATGCTGAACGGCGACTCCAGCAAGCGATTGAATTCAATCCAAATTTATCTACGCCGCGTATTTGGTACGCCTTACAGCTCGCGATGGAGGGACGTTTCACTGAATCTTTGCGTGAAGCTTATCTCGCGCGGGACTTGGATCCGCTGTCCATTATCTCGCGCTTTAGTGTCATCTGGTGTTCGTATCATGCACGACGGTTCGACGAAGCCTGGCTGCTGGCGAGAAACACTCTCGAGGCCGAACCTCAGAATCTAATGATGCTTTACGGTTCGAGTTTCCTGCTGAGCCGGTTAGGTCGTCATCAGGAGGCGATTGCTGCTGCGACGAAGTGTGTCGAGCTGATGGGCAAAGCCAGTCATACGTTGGGCAGATTAGGCACTGCCCAAGCATGCGGCGGCAACGTTGCCGCGGCTGAAGCCGTGCTCCAGGAAATGGACCAGATTGCCGCGCGACGCTATGTCTCACCTTATCATCTCGCGCTTGTTCATTGCGCACTCGGTCGAATTGAGTCTGCTCTCGATCTGCTGGACCGTGCCAACGAACTTAAAGACGCGAAATTGCTATGGCTTGGAGTCGACCCGGAGTTGGATCCGTTGCACGGGCACCCACGTTTCAACGATCTACTGCGGAAACTTAATCATCGTCTGGCAACCCTACCCACGCTGTCGGCTGACTTCCGGAGTGGTCAGGAATCAATTGCCGTACTTCCATTCAAGGTGCTCAGTTCGCCTGCGGAAAATACTGGCGACGAATATCTCGGGGTCGGGTTGGCGGATGCGCTTATCACTCGTTTAAGTAATGTCCAGCGTCTGATCGTGCGACCAACAAGCAGCGTGCTGCGTTACCGGGGCACTTCCGTCGATCCGTTAGAAGCCGGGCGGGACCTCGGGATCGACTACATTGTCGCGGGCAGTTTGCGCCGCGCCGGAGATCGCATACGTGTTACAGCGCAGCTTTTGCATGTCAGCGAAGGTGCCACTCGCTGGGCCGAGCAGTTTGACGAAGACTGGACTGACGTATTGCAGATTGAAGATTTGATCTCGGAGCAAGTTGCGACGGCGCTGCTGCCCCAGCTTACTCGCGATGAGCAACGGCAACTTTCAAAACGCGGTACTGATAATTCTGAAGCCTTCGAATCCTATCTGCGCGGTCGCTACTACTGGAACAGCTATACCGAATCCGGTTTTGCCAAGGCGCTCGAATGCTACAACCTCGCCATACAGCTCGATCCCGATTATGCGCTCGCCTACACCGGTATTGCTGATTACTACAACTGGCTCGGCGTTTTTGGAATCAAGCCCTTCGCCGAGTGTGCCGCTGCAGCCAAGGAAGCTGCAGGCAGGGCGATCAATCTGGATCCCAGTGCAGCCGAAGCTTACAGCGCGCTGGGCTTTGCCACTGTGTGCCATGATTTTGACTGGGCCGTTGCCGAGGCTCAACACCGGCGCGCGATCGAGATCAATCCAAACTACGCGACAGGACATCACTGGTATGGGTTTCACCTGCAAATGATTGGACGCTTCGACGAAGCGCTCGCCGAGATGCTGCGGGCCCGGGAACTGGATCCGCTGTCGCCCAGTATCATGCAGGGTTTGGGATGGTGTTACTACCAGGCACGGCGGTTTGACGAAGCAATCTCCACTTACCAACGTATGCTCGAGACCGTTCCGGACTTTTCCTACGGACTGGCGACGTATGCCTGGACTCTCAGACACGCGGGGGATGTGGACGAGGCCGTCCGGACAGCGGAGAAGGCGCTGGAGCTATCGAGTGGCGGTCAGTTTAATGTAGCCGGACTGGGCGCTGCCTACGCGGCTGCGGGACGTCACGAAGATGCGCGAGCAGCGCTGGCTCGCTTACGGGAAATGTCGGCGTACTGTTACGTCTCGCCCTATCACCGCGCCTTGATTCATCTCCTTCTCGGAGAGCGTGAACAGTCGCTCATATTGCTGCACGAAGCATATACGATCGGAGACGCTTGGCTTGCCTGGTTAGGTGTGGAACCACAGCTGGATTCGCTCAGGGGCGAACCCGGATTCGAAGAGTTGCTTCGCAAAACAAGAAATCCAACCATTGGTCGAAAGATTCTAACCGCTGCCACAGTTGTTCCGCGCCGGCGCAAATCGAGCTCGACCAGTACGCCTATGACATCACCGGTGGCAAGTCCGGCACCTGAGACGCAACCCGGGGAAAACGAGGAGGCGCGCCAGCTGTACACGGCTGGTCGTTACTATGCGACCCGGCGTACTGCGGAGGGACTGCGACAGGCAATCCAAAGATTGGAGCGTGCGGTAGAAATCGATCCGCAATTTGCGATGGCCCATGCAGAACTCGCCGACTGTTATTCCCTGCTTAACTGGTATGTCGAGCCGCCACCATCCGAAGCGTGGCAACGGGCAAAGAATTCGGCCACAAGAGCCGTCGCAGCAGATCCGGAGATGGGGGAGGCGCACGCTTCATTGGGATTCGTAAGGCTCCACTACGACCGCGATTGGGACTCTGCCGAGCGGGAACTAAGAAAAGCTATTCAGTTGAAGCCGAGTAATCAGGTGGCGCATCGCTGGTACGCTTACAGTCTGTCGGCTATGGGCCGGCACGACGAAGCCTTCGCCGAAATCGTACGTGCCCGCGAGATTTCACCACAGTCACCTGTGATCGCGACTGCGCTAGCCAACGTCCTGTTTCTCGCCGGCAGATTTGACGATTGTATTGTGCAGTGTCGCAAAGCGCTGGAGCTTGATAGTGGCGCGGTCGCCGCACATACAATCTTGCGTTGGGCCTACGAAAGAAAAGGTATGCACAATGAAGCGCTGGCTGCCTATGAGCAGGAGCGCGTCTTTGCAGGTGATACTCCGACGACGCACGCGAAACGGGCTCATGTGCTGGCAGCAATCGGAAGGCACGATGAAGCTCGCGTCATTCTGCAGGAGATCCTGGCACGACGACAACAGCAATGGGTTACTGCATACGAGATTGCGATCATTTATTGCTTACTGGGTGATCGCGATAATGCGTTTCAATGGCTCGCTCAAGCAGAGCGCGAACATGCCGTGGGGTTCACGTTTGTTCGCGTCGATCCACATTTGGAAGACTTACGATCCGATCCACGCTTCGATAACTTGCTGCGCGGAACTGATAAAACCATTCCTTAGAAGGGTCACGGCGGCGAGGCAGGAGAGCATTTATCATCTATCATTTATCATTTTTCATTTCGTCATTTACAGAAGACGCCAATAACACCTGGTGTAACTCCTTAGGAGTCATCTTGTCTTTTAATGACCAAATGAAAAATGATAGATGATAGATAATGATATATGATAAATAATGATAAATGTCTTTTTCTGCTCAGATCGCCTCACCTCACCCCAAGCAAAATATCAATAGTCAACTGATCCAAGCGCTCATATGGCAACTTCCTGCCGGCAAGCTCCGCTCGGTCGAGGGCGAGCGTCTTAACGCGGTCTGCATTGGCTCGGCTATAACGCCCGAGGGGCGCGGCAAACTCCAGCGTTGTGCCGCGAATTTCAGCAAGCAAAGCTTGAATCTCAGTATCTTCGTTAAATTGACGCGCCTTATCTTTAAGGATCAAATAGTTTCTCATGCAGCCCCGTGCGAATTCCCACACGCCTGCCTCATCTTCGCTACGATACGCATGTGCATCGAAATGGCGAGACCCCTGGTAGCCCGAGTCTTCCAGCAGTTTGACCAGGAAGAAGAGATTCTTAATCGACTCGGAGCCAAAACGCAGATCCTGATCGAAACGCGGCCCTTTTTGATCGTTCAGATCAATATGAAAAAGCTTCCCAGCTTCGACTGCTTGGGCGACCACGTGATAGAAATTGAGGCCGGACATCTGTTCATGCCCCACTTCGGGATTGACCCCAACCATTTCCGGATGATCGAGCGTTGCTATAAAACCGAGCATGGCGCCAGTGGTCGGTAAGTAAATATCGCCGCGCGGTTCGTTCGGCTTGGCTTCGAGAGCAAACTGGTAGTTGTAGTCCTGGTCCATCGAATACTCGCAAAGAAAGTTGAGTGCTTCACGATTCCACTTGAGCGCCTCGCGAGCGTCTTTGGCTGCATCAGTTTCGGCGCCTTCCCGTCCGCCCCAGAACACATACACATGCGCTCCGAGTTCTGCTCCCAGATCCATTGAACGCATGGTTTTTTGTAACGCATAGAGCCGGACGCGTGGATCATTGGAGGTAAAAGCGCCATCTTTGAAAGCCGGGTCATAAAAAAGATTCGTTGTCGCCATCGGCACTTTCATCCCGTGATCGTCCAATGCCTGTTTGAATTCGCGCACTATTCGATCGCGCTCCGGGGCCGTGGCATCGATCGGGATCAGATCATTATCGTGAAGGTTCACACCGTAAGCGCCCAGTTCGCTTAAGCGCCGGACGCTCGTAACAGGACTCAGACTGGGGCGCGTTGCGTCCCCAAACGGATCGCGCCCGCGATTACCTACCGTCCACAAGCCAAATGTGAACTTATGTTCCGGACGCGGAGAATAGTTGTCTGTTGTCATGACGCAAATCTCACCTTCCCTGAGTATTACAGTCCGACCCACGAACGAAAATTTCCGGAAAACATTCGCTCTACGTCACGCGCTATTTCTTGTCGCGTTACCGCGCGACCGTTTTGCAACAGTCGTTCGTATGATTCATAGAGCGATGAACCGATGACACTACGTGCATGACGCCACTTGTAGATCAATTGCTCGAGCACTCGGGCATCGGAATGCTGAGGAATAAAACTCGGCCCGAGAAGTTCGAGCCGCTCGCGCGTTATTTCAGAAACGATCGATGGATTGTTGAGAAACCACCAACAACCGAAGGGCATCAAGTTATTGAACTTGCGCGCAGACACACAGAGTTCGTGTTGGTTTTCCCGCGACAGAAAAGTTGCCAAGAACTTCAGATCAGGATTTTCTTCACACAGCCGTTCCAGGCTCCTGACATCAGCGCGGCCCATGCCGTCGCCGGCGGATCTGAGGGCAGGATTGACTCCGCGACGCACACCGATCATCAGGGCCAACGAAAGACTGTGTTCTCGTGCCGTCGGGAGTACAACCTTTCGAATTAACCGATCACGCATGTCATCATCAGGAAACTTGAATTCCGCCGGAAGCGACACAGCCATATAGAGGGGCTGCATGCGCGCTATCCACGCGTCGAGGAAATGGCGCAGTTCACTCACGGTTGAACCGTTTAGGTCGGCGTCGATTTGCACTCCCTGGCGCGCAAGTGTTTGCATCGCTTCCGGCCAGTCGTTAAGCAATGCATCCAACCGCAGTGAAGCGTGTAAGCGAGGGTCGTTATTCCTGGCGCCGTTCCAAAGAAGCACTTCCCGTTCATGGAAAGGGTCGTTCGTCATCACGATGTCGCTTACACCGGCAATCTGTAAGACGCGATCAAGATGATCGTATCTGTCTCGCGAACTGAAGAAAGCGCGTGCTTCCTCCAAATTGGGCGACCTGGGGTCGAGGCCAAACACGTCCAGAACCGAAACAATTCCGCAAGCAGCTTCTGATAGAGGTGTGTTCTCGACAAAGAGCGTTCGCCAGACAAGGTCGGCCCTTTCTGTCTTGGTCATCCGCCAAAACTCTTCGTGCGATAAATCAGTGGAGCGGAAGGTCTCGGCGATCAGGTAGTGATATGTGAGCAGGTCGTCGATGCCCTGGAGAAACATCCCGTCAAACGCCGGTGGAAAGACGTGTGTGTGAACATCAATCACGTGTGTCGTCGTGACTATTAGTTCTACCTGTCGTCTGAGTTCAGAGTTATCGGTTAACAGTTCCGATCGCGCTACACGGTTGTCCATCAGGGTTATCATGCTCACTCCATTTTGCATGAGTGTCAAAGGCTGATACTAATGTGTCGACTGGTAGTATTGTCTTACCAACTGGTAAATAAAAAAGCCACTTGTTCTTTTCACCACGCCAGACTCTTCGCTTTGTACTCCGCCAACGTCTTCTGAGCTGGTGCAACGCCTGCCGGCAGAGGACGCTTTGCGAATGTCTGAAAATAGAGCAACACCGCATCTCTCCACCAAATTGCGTCGCGCTCCTGAATGGCCAGCTTTTGCGCAACCTCATTGTAACGCTGGTTGTCTATTACGCCCGCCAGACCATCCCAATCCTTACGCGCGCCGCGCACCCAATCTACTCCTCGCTGATAGTGTAAGGCCAACTCGTCCCACATAGTCCTGCCCGAATGCATTCGATAATCCCACGGCACGTGATGAAACCAAAGCAGATATTTTTCGGGGCAAGTGTCCAGGTTAGCAAAACGATCCCGGACTTCGACATGATACCGGCTTACGGCGTTGCTGCCCGTTGCGGTACGATCAAATCCCAGTCCGAGTTCGTCAGCGCGGTGGTAATAAACCGGATTCCAGTCGGGACGCGGCTCAGTATCCCACCACGGAGCGGGGCCGTAGTGATGCCCGCCCCACATTAGGTGGTGAAGGCCAAGTGGAGTCATGTAATCCACTATGGCTTCGTGTGATTCAAGCATGATGCGCGCGATGACCGTGACCGCCTTGGCATTGTGAGTGAATGTCATGTTGATCCACTCTTCCGCAATTCGCCGAGAGGCTAGATCTGGATTCCACGCGAGACGTCCGAAGGCATACCAGTTTGCCTGGGCAAAGTGATGTCCGGTCCAATTCCGATCTGATCCGGTGTTTGCTACTCCCGCTATCCCAGTAAGACGATGTGCGTAGAGACTGCCATCCACCACTTTGGATACAGTCGAGCCTACACCTCTGTCGTAAGTGTCGGAGTCGAAGACTTCACGCCACATCTGGGCCAAAAAAACGAGATGGTTCGAGAAGCCGAGATATTCCTGGGTGATTTGGAACTCCGGCATCAGCTGCGTTTTGGGCATTGCTCCGAAAAGCGGATGAAAAGGCTCGCGTGGCTGGAAGTCAATCGGACCATTCTTGACTTGCAAGAGAACGTTAGCGGCGAACTCCCCGTCGAAGGGCTGGAGATTGTCGTAGGCCGCCGCTGCTCGATCGTAGTCGGGCTTCGCGTCATAGATAAAAGCACGCCAGATTACGACACCCTTATGAGGAGCAAGAGCGGCTGCCAGCATGTTGGCGCCGTCTACATGACTGCGATTGTAGGTGCGCGGACCCGGTTGGCCTTCGCTGTTAGCCTTAACGACGAAGCCGCCAAAGTCTGGGATGAGATGATAGATTTCATCAGCCTTTTTCTTCCACCAAGTCGCGACTTCGGGATCGAGCGGGTCAGCGGTCTTTAGGCCCCCGAGATCAATGGGCGCAGAAAAACGAGCAGAGAGATAAACGTGGATGCCGTAGGGACGAAAGGTGTCAGCGAGCGCGGCGGTCTTAATTAAGTATTCGGCGCTCAAGCTCTGCGAATTGGCGTTGACATTATTGAGCAACGATCCATTGATTCCGACGGATGCGTTGGCGCGCGCATAGTCAGTGAGTCGCGGATCAACCCTTTCCGGCAAAGTTTTCCAGTCCCAGAGAGACTTTCCCGCATAACCGCGCTCGATGCTGCCATCAAGGTTATCCCAATGGTCTAAGACGCGCAGTCGCAAGTGTGGTTTTTCGCTGACATCCAAATGACTGATCGGCTGCAGAGTCTGAATCAGACGTAGAAGATAGAACGTGCCGTAGAGAGAACCGATCTCACCGATTGAAGCGACTACAATCGCCGAATGGTGATTCAGCTCGAGGGAGACGATGCGAAACCCCTCGGGTCCCAGGTCTGCGAGTTGCCGATCCCAATGAAGGCCGGCGATCAACGGAGAACTCACCGGTGTTCCCACAACGACGGCACCGTTGCGGTCAAGAGTCGCCGCGGTTTGAATAGAACTGCCAAGCAGACCCGAACAACCATCAACGAGTTCACTGCGCACAGCATTGAGAGTTGCTGAGTTTCCGCTTATGACCACAGACGTGACGCGGGTGCGATAGGCATCGATCATTTCCTTTGGCAGAGAGTCGTACCGCAACCACAAACGATAGCCGTCTTCAGCCTGTGTAATCGCTCCACTTAGAAACAGGGCCGCAACTGCCAAACCCACTACAAACCTGCGACAGCTTCGATTGTGCACCGTCATCTTCTTTGTTCCCACAAACTACCCAATGCCATCAGGTTTTCATGTCCGCTACTCCTCCTGACACACATGCTCCTCTACGCACTTCTGAAACGCGTGCATCTCAACCGGGCCGCCAACAATGAGGGGTGTCCGTTCGTGAATGTTATGCGGCTGCACGTCGAGGAGTCGTTGAGTTCCATTGCTCGAGGAGCCGCCGGCCTGTTCGGCGAGAAATGAAACGGGGTTGGCTTCATACAGCAGGCGCAAGCGTCCCGCGGGATATTCTGTAGTCGGCGGATAGATGAATACCCCGCCGCGCAGAAGAGTGCGATGAAAATCGGCTACCATTGAGCCCACAAATCTCGAGGAGTAGCGTCTGCCCAGAACTCCCAACCGCAGTCGTTCCAGATATTTTAGATAAAGCTTCGGGAATCTCTCACAGTAAGCTTCGTTAATCGAGTAGTACTGACCTTGCGCAGGGATGCGAATATTCTCGTGCGTGAGGATGTAAGATCCCACTGATGGATCAAGGGTGAATCCATAGACGCCGCTTCCGGAACTGTAAATCAAAACAGTAGAAGAACCATAGACAACATAGCCCGCAGCAACCTGCTTACTGCCGGGCTGCAACACCCACTGCAGTGGCTCGCCTGCTTTCGAGTCTTCGGGACGGCGAAAGATGGAAAAGGTTGTACCAATAGTGACCGCAACATCAATGTTTGATGAACCGTCCAGCGGATCGAAGACGATTGCATATTGCGCATCGGGCGAAGTGTGACCGAGCGTGATCGGTTCCTCATTCTCTTCCGAGGCTATGATTCCAATCTGACGAAGACTCAAACAATGGATGAGAGCCTCGTTGGCGTAGACATCAAGTTTCTGCTGCACCTCGCCGTGGACATTAACTTCGCCATGCACACCCAGAATGTCAGTCAAGCCGGCACGCCGAACCTGGGATTGAATCATCTTCGTCGCGAGTGCGAGACCAGATACCAGAAGGTTAAACTCGCCAGTCGCGCTGGGGAAACGCGCCTGTTCCTGCGAAACATGCTGTTCAAACGTAGTGATCATTTGCCTTTACGAACGAGATTGGTTGTTGCTCACTTAACTTTAATGGAACAGCTGCTACGGCCACCCGCAGAAATGACTAGCCGGTTTTGATTGAACTATTTCGAGAAAGCGTTCTTCGTAGTTTTTGGCATAAAGGTCCACGCTATGTTTGATCCGGCTAAAAAGCAGACAGCGCGGACCATCTTCAGTAACTCTATCGCGCAGATAAACCAAAGCATTGGTCTCGCCCCAGTATTCGCGATCTTCCCAGATCTCCACTGGTGTACCGCCCATCCGTTGAGCAAGTTCGAGCAAGCGCGGATCACTGGTGTCGCGACCGTTACTTAGAAAGATTTTGTTGTACTGGGGCATCAGTTGGCTCTGAAGTTGATAGAGGGCTGCATTAACTTTCGCCGTTCGGTTTACGTGTCCAAGTTCGTGGGCCAGCTTGGTCGCGGCAAGAGTGTTACCACCCACTCTGTAAGATGATTCCGTGGGCGACAGCGAATTCATCACGGGAAAATAAATTGGATTCGGGTAGCCCTGATCGAGACGAAGACCCAGGGAGATAGTGGCGGCGACCAACCGTCCCACGTCATTCCATTTGTATTTGCCCGTGCTAGCACCTTCGGCATTGTCCGAGGAGATTGTAATTGTCAGCGCGAAGTAAGCGTTGTCCTGGTAAGCAGCCCACTGGCTGCGTCCGGTTTCAGTGGAAAGAAACTCCTTTTTCCATTCAGCGTATCGCGACGCGTACTTTTCGGGAATCTCCTCCTTGATGCCGTTACCCTGCTCGCTGACCGACCGGCCTTCGCCGCTGGGTTCCGCTCCATGATACGCGGCGACCGACGCTGGATATGAAACACTATTCAACTCTGATGGGCCAATTGTTGGGGTAGAGCGCCCGGCCACTGACAATGAAAATGAGACTGTGGTCAGGAAAGCGAGAATTACAGCAATGCGCGAAGATCTCATGGCAACGTCCCTCGGAGGTTAAATGACGCCGATCCCCTTTTTGGAGGTGTCTGGTGTTATAAAAGGGTTTGGAATTATCTAAACCATGCCTGGTGAGAAGTCAATGTTTTTACCGGCACTGATGAAGTTTAGATGTTACCGATTGGAGGAACCTTGTTAGCAAAGTCACTTCTGTTTGTAGTACTTCTCTTGGCCTTCGCTGCCTCTGTGGCAGCCCAGGCGAGATTCACGACGAGTTCTGCTGGTCTGCCGGCGTGGGTCGAACACGTAGGCGCCCGGAGCCAGCCGAATGACAGACGCATCTTCTCAGCAAATTCTTTCGGGGCAGTAAACAATGGGGCTACCGATTCAACCGCTGCAATCCAGCGAACGATCGACGCCTGCGCCAAGGCCGGCGGTGGTATCGTCGCGTTTAAGCCTGGCAGTTATGTGACCGGGTCGATCTTCTTGAAAAGTAACGTACACCTGCGCATCGACACGCACGTGACGTTGATCGGCAGCCAGGACGAGGCTGCCTATCCTTCGATCTGGACCCGTGTCGCCGGCATCGAAATGCGATGGCCCGCCGCGCTAATCAATATTAACGACCAGACAAACGTCAAGCTGTCCGGGGGCGGCACTATCGATGGGCAAGGGCAGAAGTGGTGGGACAAGTACTGGGACCTGCGACTCGATTATGAACCGCGAGGATTGCGCTGGGCGTCAGACTACGACGCCGAGCGCGTGCGTCTGATGGTTGTCTGGAAGTCGACCAATGTTACTGTTGATAACCTCAGCCTGAAGCGCGCAGGTTTCTGGACCATGCAGGTCGTCTATTCGGACTACGTCACTGTGTCTGGAATCAAAATCAGTGAGAACAAAGGACCGAGCACCGATGGCGTTGACATCGATTCTTCCAGCCACGTGCTCGTCGAACACTGCGATATCGACAACAACGATGACGATATCTGTCTGAAAGCCGGACGCGACTTCGATGGATTGCGAATCAATCGTCCGACCGAGTACATCGTTGTTCGCAACAACATCACCCGACGTGGTGGCGGTATGCTCTCCTTTGGGAGTGAAACCTCCGGCGGCATACGTAAAGTAGTGGCCTACCAAAATCAGGGCATCGGTACGACTGAAGGCATTCGTTTTAAATCAGCCAAGACGCGTGGCGGATTCGTCGAAGATGTGCTGGTCCGGGATATCAAGATGAAGAATGTTCTGCTGCCATTCACCTTCACCTTGAACTGGAACCCGAGTTATAGTTATGCCACCATTCCAAAAGGCCTTACCGACATACCGTCGCACTGGAAAGTATTGACGACACCCGTAACGCCACCTGAACGTGGTCTGTGTGAGTTCCGTAACATCACGATCGAGAACGTTCAGATCGTGGGAGCCGGCCGTATCTTTTCCGCCACTGGTCTGGTTGAGAAGCCGATTACGAACGTAAGCTGGTTGAACGTTACCGCTCAGGGTAACGCGGCCGGGGAAATCGAGCACGCGCGCAGTTGGACAATGAAAAACGTGAAGCTGGAGACGGTGGATGGCGAAGCATTGAAATTATTTGATTGCGATACGCTTGGCGCGCCTGAAGTTGTTAGGGCGAAGAAGGTTCCATCTCACGCGCGACCTCGACGCAAATAAAACGTGGATCCGTAAGCATTCAGGCAACTCCTCATTAAAGTGCGGGCTTGAAGTCAACCCACGACAAGAAGTAGCCTATTTATCACATGAAACCGATCATTAGACAGCCTTTTAGGGCTTCACACCCTTGCCTTCGATGATTGTGAGTTTTCGATCGACACCAGACACCGCAACCACTTCAAGCAAACCATCAGGCCACTTTATCTCGAGTTTGTCGACCCGAGTTGCCTCACCAAGACCAAAGTGTAAAGTCATATCATTTTGCGAGCAGTAGCCTGCGCCACTTATAACATCCTGCCGCTGACGAAGTTTTCCCGTAGTGATGTAGGCAATTGCACCGATTGCTCCACGCGGGCTCTTCCGTGCCGTATCTCCTACAAGTTGGAGCCCAAGCCAGTGCCCCGTCGGCGTGCTGACATTTCTCAAGATGGTCGGCTTTGAGTCCGCATTATTGATCACGACATCCAGCCGCCCATCACCATCAAGGTCCCCCACAGCCATCCCTCGTGCACACCAGGCCTCGGCGAGACCACTGTTCGGGGCCGCACCAACTCGCTCAAACTTACCGTTGCGGAGATTGTGAAAAAGCAAAGGCTGCTGGGCATAACTTGTGCCCCACTGGTGCTGATCGACGGCTGGATAAACGTGACCATTGGCGACAAATAGATCACCCCATCCATCGTTATCGTAATCGAGAAAACTCGTTCCCCAGCCGAGAAAAGGAATCGTGACTTCGCCGAGTCCAGCCTGGAACGTTACATCCGAAAAATTGCCGTCGCCATCGTTGTGATAAAGGACGTTCGAATCGTCGGAGAAATTTGTGATGTGAAAATCTATCCGGGAGTCGTTGTCGTAGTCTCCGATAGCGAGACCCATGCCGGCCTGTTCGCGCCCATTCTCATTCAACGCGACGCCCGAAGGGTATCCGGTTTCTTCAAACGTTCCATCGCCTTTATTGATGTAAAGTTGTTTCGGCGTCGAGTCGTTGACGACGATTAGATCCAAAAGATTGTCATCGTTCGCGTGCACGAAAGCCGACGAGAAGCCGTAATACTTTTGCGGGTCGCTAACGCCCGCCTTCACGCTTACATCTTCGAATGTGCCGTTAGCCTTCTGATGGTAAAGGGTATCCCCTTCTCCCACTAGACCACGAGGACCGCACATAACAGGCACGCCGCGAAATTGGCAAAAGTTTTGGCCCACGCCGCCAGGCTTGCCGGCTTCGCTCGGATTCGGAGGCAAATTATTGAGATCGATCTCGGCATAGCCAGGCACGAAAAGATCGAGCCGGCCGTCGCCATCATAGTCTCCCCAGCTCGCTCCGGTACTCCAACCTTTGCGCGCTACTCCGAGTTTCTCCGCCACATCAGTAAATGTACCGTCGCCGTTGTTGTGATAGAGCCGCGACACGCCGAAATTCGTAACATATATGTCGGGACGTCCATCGTTATCATAGTCACCGATGGCCACGCCCATTCCCCAACGGTCATTCGCCACTCCCGCTTTATCAGTTACGTCTTCGAACTTCCAATCCCCCAGGTTGTGATAAAGCGCAGCTCTGGGTGGCTTCTCTTTTCCCTGCATTGCCGGGATCGTCGAACCATTTACGAGATAAATGTCCGGCAACCCATCGCCGTCGTAGTCAAATATCGCAACACCACCCGACGGTACTTCGAAGATATAGTTCTTTTCCGGAGTGCCGGCGCGATGACGAAAATTTCGTAGCTCGGTCTTGTCTACCACATCTTCAAAGACCACGGGCGCTTTCGGATCAGTAATACCGACTGTGCGTTTGGAAGTGTAGGTTAGCGCCGCCCCCGTGGAAACTCCGCCCATTGGCTGTTGCGTTTCAGTTTTCTTTGGTGGTGTTTGTGCGAAGAGAACGAAAGAACCAGCTATAGTCACAAGCACAAGCAGACTAATAGCTTTATGTCCGGCCCGCCGGGATTTCAGTTTATTCATTGGAATCAGTATCGACGAATCGCTGCTTCGCTTGATCAATTAGACGATTGTTCCGTTCATATGAGGTCGCAGTTAGGTTCTTGTCTCCTGCATCGGGCGGATACTGATGGTGCTGGTAAACGGGGTACGCCTCGGCGCGCAAGTGCGCTGGCATATGATGCCCGCGACGAGTGGCCCGCTCATGACGTAACGCGGTGACGTCTATCGGTGCAACGACGACTCTCTCACCCGGGCCTGGCGAAGCCTGGGCCAAAAGGCGACCGTCATAATCGATGACCTGACTGCCACCCGGCCAGGAATAGGGTGGATAGTGTTTCAGGCTCGCTCCTTGATTTGCCGCCACTACGTACCCGACATTCTCTATTGCCCGCGCTCTGTTGATGACCGTCCACCAATCCATTGGTTCAGTTGCGCCCCAGGGATCCATATACGCTGAGACACGCAGCAACACTTCGGCACCATTTGCCGTAAGTTGCCGCATTGCCTCGGGGAACAACCAATCGTAGCAAATCGCGCAACCAATACGGCCTATCGGGGTATCGGCAACCGGAAACAGGGGCTCGTCGTAGCCTTCGAGATCATGAGGACTGGTATGGACCTCGTAGGGAATCCAGGTATTGACCTTGCGATACTTATAGAGGATACCGGTTGGACCCAGTAGACAAGTTGTATTAAAAACGTGACCTGGCCACCTGGCATCGACCTCAAGCATCGAGCCACTCTGAATATAGATACTGCATTCGCGGGCTTTTTGCTCGAGCCGTTCAGTGTGTTCATTGGGAATCTTGATTGCGAGTTTCTCGATCAACTCCTCGGCAGTTTGAAAGATTGGCGCTGAATGGGCGAACTCAGGAAAAACCACGAGCCGCACTGGCAAGAAAGGCGCGGCTCCCGCCACTGCCGAGTCGATCATCGATAACATGCGATCCGTGTTGGCACGCATGCTGCGCCGATCGATCGGATTCGGCATGTCTGTCTGACAAGCAGCCACTGAATACCTGATGTGTGCCATAAAAACTAAACTCGTCAGCAGCGAAGCGTTTAAGTGTACTCACTCCTTTCAATTGTGCAACTGTGCTGCGACGATATTCGCAAAGTCCTTGGCCAGGCCTTCATGTCGATAGATAATACGTCCGTCGGCGCCAATGATATAGACGGCCGGCAGCAACTTGACTCCATAAAGATCAGCGATCTCTTCCCCTTTAAGCAATAAACCGTAGGTGTAATGCTTCTTCTTCATCACCGCTAACGGATCCTTTTTTTCCCATGAGTTGACGCCGAAGACTTCGAGGCCTTTATCCTTGTATTTCTCGTGCAATTTTTGCATGCGGGGCATCATCTCCTCGCAGGGACCACACCATGTTGCCCAGAAGTCCAACACTACCACTTTCCCGCGATAATCCGAGAGCGAGTGAACCTTGCCTTCGGCATCACTCAATTGCCAATCGGGTGCTGTGATACCTACAGCAAGCAGTTTCGTATCTTTCTCCTTGGAAGGTCCCGACTTTTGCGAAGCGACCATTGGATCGAGACAACCCAGGACCACTAATAGCGCCGCGATAACGAGTCTCATGTACTTCTCTCCAGGTATTCTTGCGATAAGTTCCAAGCTTAGGGGAAAGTCTAGAAGCGATGCGAATACCCCGCAAGAATGATGTAATCAGCGAAGGCGGCATCGCCGCCAGGATTACCTACCAGGATATCTGAAACACTTCTTTTTCGATTGCGTCGCGCTGCGATGGGTACAGTCACTGACCACGTATCTCGCGCCCTGAAGTACTGCAGTCCTGGTTCTATCGACATCCCGTAGCCAGGACGACGGAAACCATTACTCTTGCCGATCAAGTCCCGAACCGGCACGCCCTCAATCCGCCAGCCCGCAGTAAACGCCCATTGCCGCGTCTTTGGAACAGGGCGCGAGATACCGACGCGCGCCAAATATTGATCAGCCACCGACATGATCGCTTCTGATGGACGTCCACGGCCGGTGGGAACGCCGTTCGTATCTCGCGGGTTAAGCAAATACGTTCCCGAAGCATATAAGGTCGTCTTTCCAAACCTTTTGTATGCCTGCACGTCGAGCGGAATTCCCCAGCCTCCGTCACCCAACTGGATCGATTGATCCACAACCTGAGTTACGTTGCCTCTTCCATCTGCAGAAGGCACAGTAGCTCTGACGTCTGACTTTCCGGTTGGCAACTTCAACCCTATTCCGAACGAGATGTTTTGACCTGACTCTGTTGGCGGCTTCCACAGCCACATTCGGCCCATCACGCTGATGTCGCCGATCCCGAAACTCTTAAAGACCTGGGGGGAAGTGCCACGCCTGCGCGTCGCGCTCTGAATGAAACCCGAGGCGGTGACATTGAACTTGCGATTGAAGGCATAGGTCAGCGCTACGTCGTACAGAAAGATGTTGTTAACAACCTCGGTCCCCTGTATGGCGCGTTGTTTCTGCTCCTCAGTCCCAATGAAATGGCGATGTGAGCGTTGTTTTCGAAAGCCGATAGAAAGTTGCCAGCGACCGCTATCCAGAAAACCACTATCGTGCGAACCAGAGCCTTCACCGCCTGCGCATTGCACGCCAATCACGGGCGCGCTTTGACGAGCGGCAATTCAACCCTGCGCCCACGCATGTTGTCCAGTCGCCAGAAAACCGAATAGCGCGAGAAGGGATGTAAATAGAGCCGATCGGTACGTACGATCAAGTCGGTTCATCATACAGATACTTTCTCGTTGAAATGGTGAGCCCGGTCCCAGGTTCAAATCTTATCGATTCAGCGCTCGAGTCTTAGGTCTGCAACAAACTAAGGTAGGAATGAAAGCTCTGAATCAAAGAACCCCGGAACCGGGAAATTTGTGAAATAACGGGCGCAGAGTAACAGGACAACTCGTCCCCGTCATGGCCCGCAAGTTGGGTTTATGTCTCAATCTTTAGTTGGATCAAACCGCTCGGTATGTCTGAGGCTCGCTTGACGCACCGCACGTCGCATGCTAGTTTGCGGCTTCACCTGTTAGTCGTGATTTGATTTGGCATGAGACCCAAAACCTGGGTCCATGTGGTGAGAAGCTTGACTGCGACCGCCGGCCCGCAACTAAAGAAAACTCCTCTAAATGTCGCACATCGACAAATGGGCGGACGCATGGTCGATTTTGGCGGTTGGGATATGCCGGTGCAGTATCCCGCCGGCACCATCGAAGAACATCTCCGGACGCGTTCACACTCAGGACTGTTTGACGTCTCTCATATGGGAGAGATAGATGTGCGCGGGCCGGACGCCATACGGTTCGTCAACCGCCTCACTTCGAACGATGTCACCAAACTCGTTGACGGTCAGGCACAGTATTCCGCATTAACGACTCC
>Ga0070708_100000664_pt1 | contig 26079 bp, 21 predicted proteins | sample KBSK5503metaG_FD_65469 | JGI IMG/M metagenome (GOLD analysis project Ga0070708, IMG submission 65469) | Corn, switchgrass and miscanthus rhizosphere microbial communities from Kellogg Biological Station, Michigan, USA - KBS K5-50-3 metaG | ecosystem: Host-associated > Plants > Roots >... | reverse complement strand
GATCCCACTGAAGTGAGTGAGGCATGGCGCATCGCAATCCTTCGCCGCCAGTCTCCAACAGCACTCGCGCTGACACGTCAGAAGGTTCCGCTGATTGATCGTAAACGCTATGCACCGGCGTCGGGTGTGCGTCGTGGCGCATATATTCTTGCTGAGGCTGAAGACGCTGGAGCCCCGAGCGGTCCTGTCAGTACCGCGAGCGGACGCGAGCGAGTCCAACAGAGCGTTGTTCCTCGCTTGATCTTGATTGCTACCGGCTCGGAAGTATCTCTCGCGCTTCAGGCTCGCGAGACTTTGCAGCAGAATGGAATTCCCACGCGTGTAGTTTCCATGCCCTGTTGGGAACTGTTTGAGGAACAGCCGCAGGATTATCGCAAAGAGGTTTTACCTCCCTCTGTCGGCGCTCGTCTGGCGGTGGAGGCAGGCGTCTGCCAGGGTTGGGATCGCTATGTTGGATCGACCGGAGATGTTATTTGTCTAAATCGATTCGGCGCTTCCGCACCGGGTGACATAGCACTGCGTGAGTTGGGATTCAACGTCGAGAATGTAATAAAGCACGCCCGCGGGTTATTGTGAGAGAGGGTCGTTGATGCCACGGCCTTGCGCCGTGGAGTCTCACGCTTAACGAGTCCAGTAGCCAGCGCTTGTACTGCAGTACAAAACGTGAATTCCCAGGGCACAAGGCCGTGGCATCGACAAGATCCTTCTGGAGTGTTTGTAGCTGCGAGCATGAGTCTCCACGGCGCGAGGCCGTGGCATCAAGGCCACGTTGAGTGTTGTGGTGACCAGTGGAGCGTTTGAATCATGCCAATCGCAATCGGCGCAGATCATGGTGGCTATCCTCTCAATGAGCGGGTCATTGAGGAGTTGCGCGCCGCAGGTCACGAGATAATCGATTACGGCACTCACGACGGCTCCGTCCCGGATGATTATCCCGACTACGCAAAGAAAGTTGGCGAAGCGATCCAAACGGCAGCTGCAGACATCGGCATTTTAATCTGCGGCAGTGGTGTAGGCGCCGCAGTAGCAGCTAACAAGATGCATGGCATTCGGGCGGCGCTTTGTGGCGATACGTACTCGGGACACCAATCCCGCGAGCATGACGACTGTAATGTTCTCTGTTTGGGCGCTCGAGTAGTCGGAGTGGAACTTGCACTCGAGATCGTACGAGCATTCGTAGCGGCCCGGTTCACCGGTGAAGAACGACACAAGCGCAGGCTAGCAAAAGTAGCCGCCATGGAGGAAAAGTAAACAGCAAACAGCAAACAGTCAACAGCAGGAGTCACAAGAGACTCAGATCTGTTTACTGTTTGCTGTCTGCTCCTACACTACAAACCGTAACGCGTGCGGAACAATCTGAAACTGCACCGGTGTAAACCCACGAACATTTCCATCAGCCTCGAGCGGCATCGCATCCTCCGGTGAGAAAGTTTCGATACGGACTACCCCGCCTTGCCTGATAGTGACTTTGGGATTTGACACATGACCACCGCTGTGAATTCGCGATAACTCTCTCATCACACCTGCACGCGAGAGACCACAAGCCGTAACAACATCAAGTTTTCCATCATCGAAACGCGCGCTGGGCGACAGCATCATGCCCCCGCCAGCGTAGAGGGCATTCGCTACCGCGGCGAGGTTCATAGGACCGTCGACGACCGGTTGATTATCAACTGAAACCCTTACTCGCCGCTCGCGCCATACGGTGAGAGCCTTAACCGCCGCGATGGCGAAACGGAGCTCACCAGAGAATCCGCGCATTAAACTTCCCTGGGCAGCGACGCGCGTGGCAGTTTCACCTCCGATGCCCATTGTCGAAGCGTTCAAACAAATAAATGGCTTTCGGTATCCGTTGCAGAGCCCATACAAAACGTCGACGAGTCGCGTATTACTGTCATTACCCGCACGACAATGGCGCACAAACAGATCAATCCATTGCTGGAGCGGCGCTTTGGTCCCTTGCAGACCTCGAGCGAAATCATCTCCGGTCCCGGCAGGAAGTATTGCTAGTGAGGCAAAGGGGTTTATCTTTGCAGGAAGAGTTTCGACGTTTTGGTTGAAATCAAAAAAACCTTCAGCTGCTTCGCTGAGAGTGCCGTCGCCGCCCACCACGGCGATGGCTGTGGTTCCCGCCTTCAGCGCTCGGCGAGTTTTTATAGTTGCGTCAGCAGGACCGTTTGTTTTGTAAACTTCATATTTAATTCCGGACATTGCAAGCTGTTTCTCAATTACGGGCCACGTGCGCCGAGCTCTTGAGGCGACGTTATTGACGATGATGAGAGTTCGCATGAAGATGAAGCCGCAGATTACCTGGATTACAAGGATTACAAAAGATCGAACGCGAGGTAGAGTCCTAAGTTCACGTCCCACTGGGAGAACGCACTAAGACAATCTCAAATTAGGACACCTCGCGGAAACAAGATAAGTTGTAAAACGCCAAGACCTAAGACCAATGATTCTCTCTTTGCGTCTCAACGTCTTTGCGCGAAACTATCATAGGCAATAAGACATGATGGAAGCGAGACAACAATGAGAGCAGTAGTAATTACTAAACCCGGTGGTACCGAAGTATTGGAGATCCGCGAAGTTGAGAGCCCTCCGTCCCCAACCGCGGATCGTGTGCGTGTTCGTGTGCGCGCCGCGGCTCTGAATCGGGCGGATATTTTGCAACGTAAAGGACACTATCCGCCGCCGCCGGGAGCCCCGCGAGATATTCTCGGAATGGAATTCGCAGGCGAGGTGGATCAGGTTGGTCCCGAAGTCCGTTCGTGGCAAGCCGGTCAGCGTGTCTTCGGACTTTGCGGCGGAGGTGCGCAAGCTGAATACGTCATGGTCCCGGCGAATCACCTCGCGCCGATTCCGACAAACCTTAGCTGGGCGGAGGCTGCAGCGGTTCCCGAGGTTTTCATTACCGCGCACGATGCATTATTTACGCGAGCAAGACTACAACCGGGAGAAACAATGCTCGTCAATGCAGCTGGCTCAGGAGTGGGCACAGCGGTTATTCAGTTGACTCATGCGACTGGAGCAAAAGCTTTTGGGACGTCGCGGACCATCGAGAAACTAGACCGCGCAAAGGAATTCGGTTTGGCCCAGTCGATCGTGATTAAGGATGATCCATCGGTTCTGGTCGAAGCTGTTCATGCATGGACTGGGGGTCGTGGTGTCAACGTCGTACTTGATCTTGTTGGCGCCTCCTATTTCGAGGCCAACTTGAAAGCGCTCGCGCCAATGGGACGGATGGTGCTGGTTGGAACAACTTCCGGATCGCAGACCACAATTGATCTCAGCACTGTGATGAGCAAGAGATTGATGTTGCAAGGAACGGTACTGCGTGCACGTTCTGACGAAGAAAAAGCCACGGCCACACGGCTGTTCATAAATCATGTCGTACCATTGCTAGCGGACGGTTCAATCCGGCCGGTAATCGATCGCATCTATGAGTTGGATGAAGTGCGTGAGGCTCATGCGCGCATGGAATCGAACGAAAGCTTTGGCAAGGTCGTGTTGTTGTTGGAGTAGACAGGATTGACACGATTTGCAAGAAGAAGAACCGAGACGTTCGGAAAACAAAGGTGCAGAACCCAATGGGACCTGAAACTAGGACACTACCCAACTTCAGACGACAAAAGACCTGGTCGAAACCAGGTCCTTTTCAATTTGAGAGATACTTGAAACGGGTTGAGTACGATCAACTGCGCGCGCGGGCTCGGTTGGCGGCTAGTGCCAATTCGCGTGCCCGAGGCATCGCATCAACCGCACGGGCAATCTGTGGATCACCCTCATTGAATACCTGAGTCGCCGTTCTGTATCCATAGGCAGCCGACAACACGTTATAGCGCAACTGCCTTTCGGCGAATTGGCGTGAGCGCTCGAACTGCTCCGGCGTGGCCTTGAAGATCGGTTTGCTTGCCGCGAACTCTTTCAGTGCTTTAAACAGTGCGTCTGTCACCGGAAAATCGTCTGCCTGAAGCTCATGTTGGAACTCGATCGGCCGCTGCACTTTATATGCTTCAAAGCCAGCTACGCGTCCGGTTGTCAGCTCCAAAGCAAAAGCAAAAATCGAATCGCGCAGATGTCGTTCGTTTGCGCTTATCGTGCCGGGCTTGGCCACTTCATCTGGAGATATCCCGCCGCCGCCATAGACAGCCCGACCCGTATCCGTATGGCTCTCCGGTCCGTTTTGCGGATTTGCTTTGAGGTTTTTGTCGGCCGCAAGACCGCCTGGGAAATAGTAGTTGTAAAAGCCACCATTGGAATAGTCACGCTGAATCAGTCGTCCGGAAGGCGTGAAGTATTTGGCGATTGTAAGCAATAATGCCGAGTCGTAATCTAACTGGAAAGGATACTGCACCAGGCCCTTGCCAAACGTGGTTTCACCGACGATTAGCGCCCGATCGTGATCTTGCAACGCGCCCGCGACAATTTCAGCTGCTGATGCGGTGTTTCCATTCACCAGCACAACTAGCGGAACATTATCAGGTGCTTCATTTACTGCGGCGTAATTCTGCGAGCTGTCTCTAAAGCGACCCTTCTGCGATACGATCATTTGACCGCGCTGGAGAAATGTATTCGCAACGCGCACAGCTTGAATCAGAAGACCGCCACGATTTTCGCGTAGGTCCAGAATCAGCATGTTCATGCCCTTGGTATGCAGATCCTTTAACGCTACTTCAAATTCATCGGCGGTGGTCGTATTAAAGCCACCGGTCATCGCGACATAACCGACTCCGGGACGAACCATGTAGGTCTGGGCAATCGAAGGCAGCGACACCGCATCGCGAGTGATACTGACGGTTTCAGTCTGATGGTTGCCGGCATGGTTGACTGTGACTTTGACGACAGTGCCGCGCGGTCCGAGCAAGAACTTGCGGACTTCCGGAAAAGTCTTCCCCTGCATCGATTGGCCGTCCACTGCAGTGATGCGATCACCAAACCTCAACCCCGCGCGAGCAGCAGGTGAGTCGTCAAACGTCGCGCGAATGAACGTATTCACATCGGAGCCTTCACGCAGGTCTTCGATGGTGGCTCCAATTCCGAAATACTCGGAGCGCTGTTCAGTTTTGAACGAAGCGAACTCGACTGGATCAAAGTAGGTCGAATGGGGATCGAGCACACCCAACATCCCGCTGATTGACGACTTAAAGATCGAGTTGTAATCCAGTTTCTTGCCGTCGATGTGGTTGGCCTGGATAACTGACAATGCTTCAGCCAGATCGCTCTTAATCAAAGGAGCAGTGGCCGTCGCCTTGGTACCCGAGCTACTCGCGCTTGTGGAGCGTTCGGGATTGCTCGCAGAAGTCCGTCGTGCCGAGCGATTTTGCTGCGAGAAAATGATTGCAGGGAGTGCCAGGGCGATAATTACGAATAAAACGCCCGCTATAAAGGATCTATTTCTCAAGCCATCCTCCTAAAACTGTCTTATCGATTAAGTCCCAGCTTGTCCGTTGGCCGGATGTCGGGGCGGAAACGGGGAGGCCAGAATAACACGAACCGCGGACCCTTTTGAATACGCAGCCCATCGGCCTGAGGTTCTAAACGACTGAACCGGACCTCTATGCAGACTTTGATTCTCACTGAAATGGACGCTCGCAGGTCGGATCCAAAGAAAATCCTCAGAATTACTCGCGATCCAGTCTCCCAACGAGGTGAGCGCCCTATCGGCGCACTGATCGTCAAAATCTTTGAGATCCGCGGCTGCTCCGATACTACCTATCCGTTTCTTTTCCGCTAGCCTCCTGATTCGCCAACGTGTAGATGCGCCTAACGCACCTTTTGTCGCCCGCGACCCACGAAATTGCGGCGGCAACATTCTCGACGAAACTTCTAATCCAGCGCCGTTCATTTCGATCCTTGCAGCCGCCGCTTCTTCGTATATGATTGCCTGCGCTATCCGCACGACATTTTCCAGGAGGAGCTTGAATGCCAACACCGCTAGACCGAAGTAAACTTTTTTCTTACGCCAATGATCATCGTCAGGAATATGAGTCACTGTTACGACGTTTTGTCGAAACACCAACCGTGTCGTGCGACCCCGCGTATGCGGAAGATATCAAAAAAGGCCTCGACCTGACTGTTGGCACATTCGAAAAATTTGATGGTAAGCCCAACGTATACCGGACCGATAAAGGCAATCCACTTGTTCATTGCATTTTCGGCTCGAACAAGAATCTGCCGACAGTTACCGTTTACAATCACATGGATGTTCAGCCGGCGTCGAAAGAAACGGAACCGTGGGATACGGAGCCATTTGTCATGACTCAGAAGGGCGACACCTATTTTGGACGCGGTACAACGGACGATAAAGGACCTGCTCTTTCCGCGCTTTATGGTGCACGTGCTGCAATCGAGGCTGACGTTCCGGTCAACATACATTTTCTTTGGGAGTTTGAAGAGGAGATCGGATCGCCCAACTTTGAAAAGATCATCTCCAAAGCCGAACCTGCCTTGCGCACGGACTCGGTCGTGGTTTCCGACACTGTTTGGGTTTCGCGCAACAGGCCGGCAAGCTCTGCAGGCCTGCGTGGCTTGATGGGATTTCTTCTGACGCTCGAAACGGGAACTACTGACACGCATTCGGGCGAAACCGGTGGCGCCTCGCGCAATCCAATCGCCGAGTTGATGCAACTGGTTTGCGATCTTTATGACGTAAAAAAAGGCAAGGTCAAAGTTAAGGGGTTTTATGATGATGTGGTGTCACCATCGAAAAGCGAGTTGAACGACTGGGCAAACTCCGGATTTACAGTCCGGGGTTTTAAGAAGGCTCACCATCTGAAGAAGATGCGCTCAGAGGATCCGCTGGAAGTGATGAAGCGGATCTGGGGAATGCCTACGTTCGAGGTTCACGGTGTGGTCGGTGGATATCAGGGTCCCGGTTTGAAATCGATCGTTCCCCCTCGTGCCGAAGTGAAGGCGTCCTGTCGTCTAGTGCCGAATCAGGATCCGGCAAAGCTCAGAAGATTGATAAGCGCCGCCGTGAAGGAACTCAATCCTGATGTGAAGATCCAGTTTGAGTCAGGCGCGCCGGCATTTCGCGCAGTTCTTGAAGGGCCATTGCCGCAGGCCTTGAAACGTGCGATCAAATTTGCTTTTCAACGCGATGCAGTGTTTGTGCGCGATGGAGGAACGATTGGCGCGATGACCAGCATAGAAAAAGTGCTGAAGTGTCCGGTACTGTTTCTTGGTCTTTCCCTGCCCGAGCACGGTTATCATGCGCCGAACGAGAATTTCGATTGGCAACAAGCGTCGGGCGGCATGGTCGCTTTCGCGAAATACTTTGAAGAGATTGGAAACCTGCGGCGATAGTCTGACGAAGATCAAATCACGCAGGCAAGGCGCTCTTCATTTAGCGCAACAAATCCCAGCTTTTCATAAAAGCGTCGAGCCTCGGGGTTATCGAGATGGACGGCAACGTCGATTCTTGTAACCGACTCGCTTCGCAGCTGTTCTTTTAGCTGTTGCACTAAAGCGGTGCCAACTCCTTTGCCTCGGCGGTCTTCCTTGACCGAAACATCATCGAGCTTTGCTACCACCGCGCCCATTGAGGTCGAGATGGCGTAACAGACAACACACATTCCTGCCGCGCCGTCCTCGTCGTAGGCCATCCAGATGAATCCCAGTTCCGGCCGCTCAAGAAAGAGATCAAGGGAGTCGTTAAGTCCTTGCAGACCACGGTCTCCATATGCCTTGCTGCTTGCGAGGTAATGTTCATCTTGACGAAGAAACGCGCTCAATAGCCGGAAAGCATCGGAAACGTCGGCGAATGTCATCTTGCGGCAGGTGATCAAGTTTCCGCACCTCCTTGTTGCCGCTAATGATGCCACAGAGAGGTTTGAAATTCGACCGACGCGTGCGACACACCTTCGAGAGTGACTTTCGCTCGACCACTCAAGCTCTTCACTGCGTTACGATCGTCCCCATCTGCGCGACTACAAAGTTTGAACCTTTGATCGCTTTCAGTGTGCTCAGCTCATTGTCGTCCCAACGTGGATCGGGAGCGCCACTGATATACCTAGATTCCAAGGGTGTTGGAAGTCAAGACAAAATTTACTAATGTCACGTGCGGCGTCCGGATTTGTTTAGTTAGCTGCAAGAAGCGAAAGGCGCCTTCGTCCAACGAAAGCGCCTCGCTCATTCCCCGGTGTGGAAGATTCAGTTTGGCAGCAGCACCGTATCAACCACATGGATGACACCGTTTGACTGGTATACATTCGCGATCGTGACGCGCGACTGCCCACCTTTTTCATCGGTTAAGACAAGCGTGGTTCCATCCATCCACGCGGTCAGCGTGTCGCCACTGACCGTCTTCAACCAGGCCTTGCCATGACCTGCCTTGATTCGCTTCGCGATAGCGTCGGAATCAAACTTTCCTGCCAGTACGTGATAGGTCAGGACTTTAGTCAACATCGCTTTGTTCTCGGGCTTCAGCAGCGTATCAACCGTACCTGCCGGGAGCTTTTCGAAAGCATCGTTGGTAGGGGCAAATACAGTAAACGGTCCTTTCGACTTTAGTGTAGCAACCAATCCTGCGGCCTTGACGGCAGCCACAAGAGTTGTGTGGTCCTGCGAGTTCATCGCATTGTCAACAATGTCCTTCGTTTTAAGCATGGGCGCGCCGCCCACCATTGGGTTCATGTCGGTCGACTTCATTTGTGCATAAGCACGCTCGTTTGCGATTGCGATCGATGCCACAGCAAGCAGCACGATGACTAGTACTTTCTTCACGGCTTCTTACCTTCCTTTGCTTGAAGAGATGTTTTTGCGAACTCGCGGAATATACGGAAGGCAACGGCTGGTTGGATTTGGTTCTCTGAGTACTCTAGCGGCCTTTGCCGACTTTGCGTGACGTGACGATGCAGTTCACCTTCAGTTGAGTGGTATCTAGACGGGTCGGTCGCCACTCAACCGCAGAACAGGAAGCGGTAGCGACCTGGCCTTCTAAGTAGCACTCAACTAAAGGGGAGAGCGGAGACCGATTAAACTGCCGCTTTCCTAAAGTGGGTAACTTTCGCTCCGTTGCTAAGCACACAGCGATTCAGTTCAACTTCCAAACGATTGAGTTGATTGTTGCGAAACGGCCAGGTCGCTACCGCTTCCTGTTCTGAAGTTGAGCGTCCAATTCAGCATTGTGGTAAGCCCGGTGCTGGAACGCAACGCGGCCCCTCTTTGAAACCAGGCAAGTGACGAAGATCCAAATCCTACTTGTCGCCGGGCACTGTTTTAAGCTTGAAATCTTTTGGCACAAACTCGAGTGAGCGGATGAGGCCATTGATGTTCGTGCTTGAGCTGGCAGTCTTTGACCGGGCTCTGGTTGTTTTTGCACCGGCCTCATTCGAGTTCGCGGGTGTTTCAGTTGAAGGAATGTAACAAACAATTACCGCATTCTCAGGTTTGCGTGGTCCACACGTGATATCGCCCGCGACGTCAGAACTGTAGGTCGTGATTGCTACATGCTCAAATTTATCCGCCTTGAGTCTGAGTACGCGGTCGCCCGTCTTGATAACAAAAACAATGCCTTTAGCATAGCAATCGATACGTACTAGCGTCGCCTGTAACTGAGTCTCACCCTTCGCGGGCTTTCTGAGCACAGCTCGCAACTCAGAAGAGGGATCAGATGGAGTCTGCCGAGTAGGTTGCTTGACTTCAAGGTTGCCGCTAAACCCCGCGGTACCAGGGCTATTTTTCGAGCGTATGCTGATCCACGATTCCTTGGCAGATAGACTGCTATTGCCACAAACAACCGCTAAGACAAAGAGAACTGCGAGGAAAGTCGGGACTCGATTCATCATCATTAAATACTCGTATAGGCAAAGTCCAGGGGCGCACATAAAAAGCTGCGCCCCTGAAACATCGCTGAGATTATTCTATTCTTCTGGACCGGTGCAGCTTGGTCCATGCAAGGCGGGAATCTTTTGGCTGATGATCGGATACTTCGGAGCTTCATCGATATTGATCTGTGTCCAATGAGCATAGTTTTCAGGGACATTAGTATCAGCGAAGATCGCCTCCACAGGACATTCCGGAACGCAGGCATCACAATCAATACAAGTGTCCGCGTTGATATAGAGGCGATCCGGTAGCTCATGAAATGCTTCGACCGGACAAACGGCAGCGCAGTCGGTGTACTTGCAGTCTACACACAATTCAACAACAACATAGGTCATTGGGGAAGTAGGCTCCTTTCGATAATGGCAAATAGTTATTCACTAGTGACGTAATGTCAACAGAAAATATCACTAGCGTCAAACCTGCGTATCTCTCCAGGAAGCTTGTCGAACCGAACTAGGTTCCTTCACTTGCCGGTTTTTTATCCACGCTACCAGGTCCATGGATTGTCTTATTCACCACTGGGTCTCCTTCATAGGTAACGTGCGAAGGACCTGAGATAGTTACGTTGAGCGTGTCACTTGCTGCCAGGTCAACTCTTGATACTCCTTTGGAATCAACTACCGCTTTTGAAGCGTGAAGTCTGCGAGTGTCAATTTTAGCAGCGCCATTCGTGTCGATATTCACCACCTTCGTATCGCCGGAAACTCTTATGGTTGGAGCACCATTGGAATCGAGCTCAAACTTCTCATTCTTTACTCCAGAGATGTTGAGCTTTCCTGCTCCCGATACTGTCGCGCCATCCAGGTTAGGTACGGCGATTCTTAGACTAATCGGCTCGCGAACCGAGTAGCCTTGAGTATTCTTGATGTAGAGCACGTTGTGGCTGACTTCAGTAGTTATCAAAGGAAGAATATTGTCGTCGCCTTCAATCTCCAGGCTCACTGGTTTCTGGCAGATCAGTTCAATGTCAAAAGCTCCCTGGGTCGAGATTGAAGTAAACGAGGGCACGTCGCGCTTTTGCAACATTCGTTTACCCGAGCCGCTGATCTCGCCCATGTGGTAATGACAACCTGTTGCCGCGAGCGAGGCAAGGGTTAATAACAGTGCAAGCTTTCTCATGATGGATTCCTTTCTCGGGTTTCGACAGATACTACCGTTCGCGGCGTGAATATTCGAGCGTGCGCGTCGTGTTTTCCGTAACGCTCGGCATAGGTTCCAGCAGCGCCGTCAGATTGGGGGGACGCAATTCATTTGGCGCAGGCTGCGCGCTAAGCGATTTCTTTGTCTCAGCAAAACCCGTAAGGCGGGACAATTGCCTGATCAGCAGGAATTCGGTTATGGCGACAATCGCAAATACCATCAACATGAAGAGGCCCACGAGGTCGTCACCAAGGTGGGCTTCGTTTTTTAACACAAGAGCACCACCCAATATGATTCCCGAACCGACAATTCCCAAAAGCGTTATCGCAGTCAGGAAGGCCGTGATGGCGCCGGTGTTCTTGGTGTTGTCACGCTCCTTCAAACTATTTCCGCAGCGATTGCAATAGCTCAGGCCAGGTGACAGAGGTGTGCCGCAGTTTGCGCAATACATGTTTGTGATTCCCTTCCGCAAAAGATACGAGCAACTCGCTCTCGACTAGAAAACGGCTTTAGCTGGCGCGATGTTCCGCTAAACGTCCGATAAACTCACCGGCGCGGGACGTAAGTCAGCAAAAAATAGATTGCTTGCCCAACACCGATAAAGAACCCAATGACTGCACCGAAGATCTCAATTGTTTTCAGATGGTGTTGCGCCACCGACAAAACCAGTGCTTCGAGCTTCTCGAGCGGATAGTCAGATACTTTTTTTCGCACCAACCCCCCGACATCAAACTCGGCGATGGCGGTAGGCAAACGTTCGCGTGCGGCTTCCGTAATCCGCTCTACCAACACGGCGCCCGCGCGTCGCACGGAATGTTCTGAAACATGATCGCCGAGACGGCCAATCGGGGCCACCAGCAGACGCTCGATCTGCGAACTCAGAATCGCATTAACCGTGCGAGCAGTATTCTCGTGTGCCAATAGTCCGAGCAGGCTCTTGGCTAGAAAATGTTTGCCGCGCTCAATCGACTCCGGATCCAGTTGCCGCAGTGCCGCCCCAATTGTTTGTGGCCGCAATCGCTCGAGCACGCCGCGGAAATAGGTTACAACAGAATTTGATAATTCTTCACTCCTCACCATCTCCAGGAGGCGGCTAGTAAGCTGAATTTTTATGAGATCAAACTTCCCGGAATCAAGTTGTCCAATAAGTTCATTGAGTGGCCGGGCCATCACGTTGTCGATGGTGGTGTTAAGAAATGCTTCCGCTTCCTGTTCGAACGCTGGTCCACGAAGATATTCCTCAATACGCCGCGGCAATGTCTTGTTTACAAGCTCGTCAACTTCCCTGTGAATTCGTTCGCGGGAGATGAAGATCTTTTTGATAAGGGAGAGCTGTTCATAGTACTCGTCAACCTCGAGCTTTATCAGCGCTCCTATCTGCTTGCGCGTATTTTGGCTGGTGGCAATGTCGGCAAGATGATGAACGATCGGCGGCACCTGTTGGTCGATGCGTTCCTTGATGAAGGCTATTGTTTCCGGTGTAAACGTCTCTGCAAGGGTCGCACTACTTTGCGCAAGATCGTCGAGGCGAAGCGAAACAAAATCTCGCAACCGGTTTTCGAAGCCTTCTTCACTTAGTAACTGTTGCAGACGTTCTCTCAGGATATCAAGAAGCTGATTTATGAAGTCAGACGTAACGATGTCGCCAAGCCGATGCTCGAGCAACTCGTCAACCTGCTTGTCGACGAACCTTTCGATCGCAGCAGCTGTCTCTTCACTCTTCAGCAACTCCGCAATGTATTCGGCCAGCCGGTACTGCAACGCAGATATGGTGTCGAGAATTGGGGCGCGCGCCTGCGATGGCAGGGCTTCGATAAAAGAAGGATAAGTCCGGCCCAACAGATCGTGAGTGTAAGAAGCCACGAAGTCTTCGACTTTGCGTTGAAAAAAGCTTGTTTCAAATAGAGCGTCAAAAACAGTCTGTTGCGAAACCAGCTCGTTGCCTACAGCATTGCCAATGGACTGGGCCAGCCGTTCACGATGACGAGGAATCATCCCCTGAGGCCATACGGTTATTCCTAAAAACTTTAGTGGTTTGTAGGGGTGAAAAAGCATCCAGATTGCCAGCCATGCGGCACCGTAACCGTGGATGGTGGCGATGACTATGATGGCGATGCCGATGAGCAGTTTGAACGTAAAGGGATCTATGACTAAAACCCTCTCGGGACTTGGTCTTGGGACTTTGGTCTTTGGACTTTGGTCTTTGAACTTTGGTCTTTGAACTTTGTGCTTTGTTCTGTTTCCTTATTAGATCGATTTAAGCGAGCATTAACTCTCCCAAATAAGAACTGCCCCAGGAACAAAGTACAAAGATCAAAGTCCCAAGAACAAAGACCAAAGCCCCAAGACCAAAGACCCTTCCCTCTTAACATTCCTCTACTTCGTATCCCGCGCTTATCCAGGCGCCCGTTCCACCGGTGACGTTGAGCAGATTTGTGAAGCCGTGTTGTTCGAGAATGCTCGTGGCAGCGCTCGAGCGATAGCCACCGGCGCAGATCACGGCAGTTAATTTGAGTGGATCGACCAGCAGCTTGTCGATGTTCTGTTCCAGCTTTGAAAGGGGTGCATGCAATGCCAGCGGTACGTGTCCGCTTTCGTATTCAGGGCGTCGTCGCACGTCGATTATTTGCAGCTCGGCCTTCGTCATATGATCGTTTAGTTCGTCGACGGTAACCTGCCGGATAGTTTTTGACTCGAATCCAGCCTGACACCAGGCTTCGATACCGCCACTCAAATAGCCTTTGACGTTTTCTATTCCAACTCGTGCCAGGCGTATCGCTGATTCGGCAATCTGAGCTTCAGTATCGGCAATGATGACGATCGCGGCAGTCAGCGGAATTAGACTGCCGGCCCAGATGGCAAACTGTCCACCCAGACCAATATTGATCGAGGTCGGTACATGACCAGCGCCAAAATCTGCCGCCGAGCGAACGTCAAGCAGAACATAGCCATCAAGGTACAGCTTTGCGACCTGCTCCGCCGTGAGAGCAAGAGGTGGGGACAGTTCGGACAAATCGCGCGCCCCTGAGCGATTGATTTCCGCGTCTCTCGGAAAGTATGCCGGAGCTTCAGGCAAATCTGCCGTCATCATCGCCACAAACTCATCCTTCGTCATTTGTCTGAGGGCATAATTGAACTTGCGTTGCTCACCAATCGTCGAGGTTGTGTCGTTCGACATGTTCCGGCCGCACATTGAACCAGCACCGTGGGCCGGATAGACCTCGACGTGGTCAGGCAAACACAAAAGTTTCTCATGCAAACTGTCGTAGAGCATCGCGGCCATCATTTGTGGTGTGTAACCCTTCCCTCCCGCGAGATCAGGTCGTCCCACGTCTCCGATGAATAGCGTGTCGCCCGTCAACACCTTTTGTGGTTGATCAGAGACTTGTGGGTCTGTAACCAGAACGCAAATACCCTCCGGAGTGTGGCCGGGAGTTGCGATGAGTTTGAGCACTACGTTGCCGATCGTGATCTCTTCACCATCGCGCACAGCTCGATGAGGGAAGGCAGCGCCCGCTTTTTCGCCAAAAACAATCATGGCACCAGTGCGAGCAGCGAGTTCGCGATGCCCACTGACGAAATCTGCATGCAGATGCGTTTCGATTACGTACTTGATCGACAACCCGTGCGCTTGAGCGTGTTCGATGTATTCGTCAACGTCGCGTTGCGGATCGACGACCGCAGCTTCTCCATCGGAACCGATTAGGTAGGAGGCGTGAGCTAAACAGGCAAGATAGAATTGCTTGAAGTACATGGGACCACCTCAACAAGACCCCCAGGGCTAGGCAAGCCTTCAGTAGAATCATTGGTCATATATCATTTTGACATTTCTCATTTTCTGATTTGATTTTGTCATTTCGCTCTTGTCCTCGATGAACGCGCATCCTCTTAAATGATAAATGAGAAATTAATGAGAAATGTCAAATGATATATGACCAATGATGACCAATGATTCGTTCCTTACTTGCGACGGTCTCCGGCGCCGTTCAACGCCTCTTACGAATATTCGACGGCTTCTTCCTCCGGCAACCTGTAGAACTCTCTTGCCGGTTTCAGAGGTCGCAGCATCCAATAAGGCCGGCGGGTGCCATTGGGCGAATAGCGATCCGCGGGCCTGACCATTGCCAACCATTTCTTGTAAACCTCGCGCGACTTCTGCGTGTCAACAAAGATATCTCCGGGTTTGTCGTCTGCATCAGCCGCGCGCACACGTACTGCCTGGTGCCAGCAATGCATCCCCGAAATCGGATCGGGATGCACTGGAAACGTCATGTTTTGGTGAACGCCCGCATCTTTCCACCAGATCCGTAGCGTATCAGGGTCTTTAGATTCGTAAGCTTCGATCCCTTTTTCGCGTGTCAATCCCCACTCTGTTCCGTTGTGGTCCAATTTCACGGTCGCCATCAACTGCCGCTGCCCTTCCTCAGTCAACTTCCAGCGACCCATATGGTGACTGCACGCGACGATGCCCGGACGAATTCCTTCCGTGACCCAGGCAGGGACGACATAGTACCCAATCTCAGTTTCAACGCGACAGAGATCTCCGGTGCTCACGCCGAGTTTGCTCGCGTGACCAGGATGGATCCAAAGCGGATTCGTGTGCGCAATCTCATTAAGCCATTTCGCGTTCGCACTGCGAGTGTGAATTTGCACGGCAAGACGAAATGTCGAAATAAGAATAGTTTGATCTTCTTCGAGGTTATCCGGGTGAACGTGGCTCTTGAAGTAACTGGGAATTGCATATTCGGGCCAGCCCCAGGTTGCCAAAGTGTGGGAATAGAACTCCAGGCGCCCACTCGGTGTCGGGAAGCCGCGTTTTATTTCGCCATCTATCATAACTCCGGCAAGGCGTCGACCATCTTCATCGCCATCTGGCGATGGCAGTGGGACAATGTTTGGCCCGGCGGGTTTTGGCGCGCGCGTGAACACACGTCCAAAGCGATCTTCACGAACATCTTCCAGCTCTTCTGGGCCTACAGTCTGGTCGTAGATCATTCCGATCTTTTGCTTGACTTCAAACGCCCCGTAACGGCGCATGAATTCGAGCGGTGTGAGGTCTTCTTCGGCTGCCTTCTCAGGAAGACCAGGAACAGAGTTATCGAAGATCCATTCATAGTATTCATCCACCCCGAGTCGCGTGCCCGGAACTTTTTTTGATTCCACATATTGTCGGATACCAAGAGTGCCGTCCGGATCGATCCGCCAGGTTAGCTCCAGCCAGAATTCATTCTCTTCCCACACCTCACCGGGATTGATGTCGCGAGTATCGTTGATAGTTTCACCCTGGCGCTGGCGCATCGCTTTCAGCACCGGTTGACGAAAACCGAGCCACTGCGAATCGTGCGTTTCGTAGGAGTGTAGATCGTGCCGCTCGGACCCAACTCCCATCGGCAACACGTAGTCGGCAAAGTAGGACGTCTCATTCCACGTCGGCGTCAGCGCCACGTAACAGCCGACGAGATCCGGATCCGTCAACATCTCGATCCATGAAAAGCCATCAGGGTTGGTCCAGACCGGGTTATAAACGCGTGTGAAATAGACATCGAGCTTGGCGCGGCCGTCTTTCAACAAGTGCGGCAGCAAAAATGACATCTCATTCATTGAAAGCGGATACTCGCGAGGCCACGTCATCTCGTTCCACATACGTGGATGTGGTGGCATGTAGATCGGCTCGGGCACAAACTTGTTCCAGGCGTTTGGATAAACGCCTCCCTCCGTCGCGACTGCGCCTAGTAACGCATTCAACATGAAAAGACAGCGGGCTACTGACCAGCCACCGCTGACTCCAGATGCAGCACTGCGCCAGTTGTGACTGGAGAAACGTGTTCCCGCGGAGGCCACGAGTTGCGCGATCTCTTCAATCACCCGCGCTTCAACACCAGATTCGGCTGCGGCGAATTCAAACGTGTACTGCTTGTAAAGATCCCGCAGCAGCCTTTCAAAGTTCGCAAAGCTTGTCTCTATCTCCGGATGCTCGATGGCGAGATATTCTTGCCAGTTCCACCAACGTTCCAGATAGTCGCGGTCGTAGAGATTGTTTTGCATCAGGTAGTTGGCAATCGCGAGCAGCATAGCAGCTTCGGAGCCCGGATAAGGCGCGACCCAGTAATCCGCATGTGTCGCCGTGTGTGAGAGACGAGTGTCGAAGACGATCAACTTCGCACCGTTTGCCTTGCCATCGATAACGCGTTGGGCGTGTGGGTTGAAGTAATGGCCCGATTCCAGATGTGCACTTATGAGCAGGATAACCTTCGCGTTGGAATGATCGGGGCTTGGGCGATCGAGACCCATCCAAAGTTGATAGCCTTGACGGCTACCGGAGGAACAGATGTTGGTGTGTGAATTGTGGCCGTCAACACCCCATGCAGCGAGGATACGTTCGGTGAAACCGTCTTCGCCGGGGCGACCGACGTGATACATGATCTCGTCGCGGCGATCTTCAACGACCGCTTTGCGAATCCGCGCGGCAATATCATTTAGCACTTCGTCCCAGGTGACCTGTTCCCACTTGCCTTCGCCGCGCTTGCCGGCGCGCTTCAGCGGATAAAGAATGCGATCGGGATCGGTTACCTGATTCAGCGTCGCTGGGCCCTTGGCGCAGTTGCGTCCGCGCGAGCCGGGGTGTTCGGGATTGCCTTCAAACTTCTGCACTTCGCCCGTGACTTTGTCGATATAGGCGAGCAGTCCACAGGCGGATTCGCAGTTGAAGCAGGTAGTGGGAATGAGTGAATAATGTCGCTCTTTACGTTTGGGCCACGCACGTGAATCGAGTTCAGTCCAATCGTTCCAGCGTTCTTTTGGTGGAAAAGCGGCGAGGTGATTGCGGCTCGGCCCGGGATAAAACGTCTCGCTGCGGGCCTCCGTTTCGTCGCTGGTAGCGCTGATACGTTGATCGGATTTATCCGTGCTCATTTTTGACCCGGTCACTCGGCATCGCTCGTGTCATTTTACTCTCAGTAGCCTCTCATTCTCACCGGGGCTTTAGCCCGGTGAAGAAGAGTCGCTGTGTGGTTCATTGAACCGTTTCAACGGTTTTTGATTGCGGATCAAGCGCCCATAAGCACATGCGAAACCGTTCAAAACAGTTCCGGGTGCGTGAAAACCGAATGGTTAAAGATAAGGCCTACTGCGCAGCTACACAAAGTCAGAACCGGGATCGGTAGCGACCGGGTCGTTTCTGAGAGGCTCGACTACGCCGGTCATTACAAAAAGCCGGCCTTATTGGAAAAACGAAACTATGGAGCGTTCTCCCCGCGATCATTGTCAGCCGCCGCATTAGTTCTTTGTCGTTTGCTAGTGTGGTCCATGATTTCTGTATGCCGGATCAACCAGATTCGTATGGGACGGTGGCCGACTGTCTGTACGCAATGCTAAACCAAGCCGAACATTGAAACCTGCGTTATTGAAATCCAATCTGTAATGAGCCTACCACCTTTTCGATGGCAGAAAGCGACGGAGTAAACTCACCTTCCGGAAAGAGTTCCAATCTATTAACAAGAGGTCCGATATATTGCTGAAACCGCTTGGAATCTACTGAAAGCAAATAGAATTTCTTATCCAATGCGACTTCTTTGGGGTTTTCGGCTTTAAAACCTTTTCGGAGAAATGGCACGGACACTGGAAACACTCCGGAAACCCCGTAACGCCCATCATCGGACAATCCCTGAAATAGGAGCGCGAGACCTTCATTATTTGGCGGCGATGTCTCACCGCTCGAGAAGGTCAGAAACATAACACCAGATCCATTCTTGAACCTCACATATTTTATCCTGGCATGGAAGTGTTGCCTGCCCTCAGTGATCGGCAAGAACGGAACATCATTCCTCTCTATAGAAGGCCTACGACTTAAAGTCAATTCCAGTGATCTGCCAATCGGTTTTCGTTTCAGAATGTCTTTGAGAACTGCAATGGTTAAATGAACCGAACGGCCCAGATCCTTTTCATAGTCACTCACCTGATACACACTGAGACTCGGAACAATCCAGTACGAGTTCTTGAACTGTTCGGCGTAAGGACCTTTAAATTCGAAATTCAGGTGCTGAGTTGGAAGCCACTCTAGCTTAGCTGACGCCTCATCGAGGGCCGGCGATCTTGCGACTGTTTCAGGCGCCACGTCTGTGGCCAGCGTCGAGTCAACGTTGAACCTCGTTCCCTTATATTCGACCTTGCGAAGACTGACTTGCTCAGGAACTACTTGGTGAGAGTTTTCACGTGAGACTCCGTCTGGGAAAAACCCAAAGGCTAGTCCAGCGGTCAACAGGAGCAAGGAGATTCTGAAAGCCATTGGTAGGATACCTTCGGATCTTCTAACTTAGCAGGGCCTCAACGTTCATCGTCCATCCAGACAGTGCTGGTTCTGCATCAGCGCTTTCACGGCTGCCATGTATAGTCGGATTCCCTGGATCGCAGTGACGATAAACTCGGACCACCTTTTCCCAGAGCACATCGACGTCCCAGACCACCAGCGTTCCCGCTGCGAAGTAGTCAGCTCGCTTCTCCGCCATACGCTTCTCCGCTGCAGGACCGTAGTCGTCGGTGCTTCTTACCTCAACAGCGAACACCGGTGCGCCTTCGAGAAACAAGCCGCCGCGCAGTTCACCTTTGTAGAAAGCAGCGTCAGGACTAAACGAACGACGGTTGGGAAGAATGACTATGAAAGCAACATTGTCAGGAAAGGCGTAACCACCTCCCACACGTCGTTCATAATCGTGCAAGCTGATAAATATTTTGCCCGCAGCTCGGCCGGGTACTCCTCCGGTGGGTGACATGAGTACCAGTTCTCCGTTAACGATTTCTGCTTTGCTATTTTCAGGGACGCGGTAGAGGTCGTCCACTGTGGCTTCTGTTTTCGTGCTCATAAAGAACTCTTCCTTGCGAGGATTCTACGCCGCTCGGTGTTTGGTCGCTAGGTGGACAAGGTTGCTTTGACACCGGGCTAAAACCTCGGTTGAATGTGACCGTCGTGTCCACCCGTCAACCACCTCCCCATTTTGATCGGAGAAATGAGGTTCTCACTCACGCCAGCGGCACTGATTGCCCAGCCTGGACATAAGCATTCTCGTAAAGCATCAAGCCAATCAAAGCCATGGGTGCACCGGCTACGCCGACTGAGATGTTCATGACGCCAAAGATAGCGAGCCACGGAACGAGCCCGCCTACAAGTGACAGCAGCGTTCCGATCCAAAAGTCGCTGCGATAGCGTCCGCGCACCATTTCCCAGATTGCCAGTCGCGCGTGTGCCGTCGGATGTGTGAGCGACACCTCGCCGCAGATCAGCAGCAGGTGAAGCAAACTGGAAGCGGCCAGTATCCAAAGCAAAGCTAAAGAGTCCTTGCGTATGAAACCGATCAGGCCACTGATTTCATCAGACACCACCGTAACTCTATGAAATACAACGAGCAAAGACAGGACAGCCGAACCAAGCAACAAGGCTTGCACGAAAAGATGTGGTGGCAGCAGCGGGTTTTGCCACATGTCGCGTGCCTTTGCCTGCGCAAAAAGGTATGCCGTGTAGATCGCGGTCAAACCTGACAAAGGAACTCCGGGGATCATCAACCAACGTTGCAGCGATCTCGATCCGAGCCAACTCCCCAGGAAATGAAGTGCCAGCACCAGCGTGTAGCCGGCAATGATAAATGCGCCTTTCACCAACCAACTGCGCCATTGCGGTCGCGTGAAGATCAGATAAAACCGCTCGGGATGTTCGAGGTCCCACAGCAGGAGTCCACCCGTGACTGCCAGAAAGCCACCGGAAACGATCGGAGTCGCCCACAACCACAGCCAATTCTCTTCAGTGAAAAAGCCAAACAACACCAGCAAAGATGCAACGAGGTAGACGCCGGCAGCGATGCCCTTGGTCCATGTGTAAAGGCTGACGCGCCAATCCCACGGAATCGAATGCGCGACGTCATACGAAAGCAATGCGGCCGCCGACGAATTGTTATAAGTGGGATTGCCGGACACGACGTGAGCGGAGCCTTCCTGTTGTTCGCTCCACATGAAGAGTCCGCCTTCGGGCCTTCGAGCTGCGAGCGGATCGAGCGTCGCCTGATGCGCACCTTTGTAAAAGAGTTTCGGCAGCGTCTCCTTTTCTGGACGCCGTACCGTCACGGCCTCTCGATTTATAATCTGGGCCACATAAGAATCCGCGTCGTTCATATCGCCGACGAGAATCGCTTGCGTTGGACAAACAACAACGCACGCTGGTTCGAGACCCATATCGATGCGGTGCGCACAAAAGTTGCACTTCTCCGCTGAGTGGTCTTCGGGATTGATAAAGATCGCATCGTAAGGACACGCGGCCATACAAGCTTTGCACCCGATACAGATCGACTTATCGAAATCGACAATGCCATCGGCGCGTTTGAACATCGCTGTCGTGGGGCAGGCAACTACACACGGTGCGTGCGCGCATTGGTTACAACGCGTAACTTGATGGGCACGACGCACCTGAGGAAAGATACCGACGTCGACATGCTTTACGTAGGTTCGAGTCACCGACAGCGGCACAAGATTCTCTGACTTGCACGCGGTAGTGCATGCATGGCAACCGATGCAACGCGTGTGATCGATAACCTTAGCCCACTTTATTGGGTTGGTTTGCTCTGGCATTCGAAAACTCCCGGTTGGGGGGTCTTAGGTGAGGCGAACTATATCATCTTGAAGAAAGAGGAAGCACGAAACTTGTGGTTGGACTGCGCAGAAGGAGGCGATGAAACTGAATTCAAAAAGACCCTTTAGAAAGGAGGCCTCCGCTTGGAGTGCTGAGACTTGTCGCAGCCTTTCAACGTTGAATGCTCTCAAGCACGAGCTGCGACAAGTCTCAGCACTCCAAGGAGATGCTTCTTTGGACACGCCAGGTACGCTAGCCATTGACAAATCGTCGCGCGCGTAACAAATTAAGGATGATACCTATGTTTCGTTGGCCAATCTTGCATGAGAGTCTTGGAGGTAACTAATGCGATATTATTTGATGTTTTCCGCGATTGTTCTACTCACTGCGTTTATCGCGGGCTGCAACTCGGCCGAGACAAAAGTTTCAGAATTGGCGCAAAAAACCGAAACAAAGGCCACTCCCGCACCCGCTGCACCAAGCGACGGGGCGCGACGTATTTCGGTAGCTGAGGCCAAAGACCTTCTGGACAAGGACAAGGCTGTCGTGATTGACGTGCGCAATCAGGGCTCGTACGATCAGGGCCACGTTCGTGGTTCAAAGTTGATTCCGGCAGGGGAGATCCTGAACCACGTGGGCGAGCTCCCTCGTGATAAGACAATAATCACCTATTGTTCTTGACCAAGCGAACACACGTCCGCCGGTGCGGTGGTCAATCTCAAATCAAAAGGTATCGAAAACGCGGCTGCACTACTCGGAGGCTTTGCTGCCTGGGAAGCCGCGGGGTTTCCGGTCGATAAGAAGCAGTAGTCCGGAGAGTAAATTCATTTTCCGTTTGTCATTTGAGTAGGTGGTCTTTGGCCTTCGGCCTTAGGTCTTGCTGTTTTTTCTTTCGTTTCCAGGCTTGCGATCCAACGACCCTCTAAGGCCTAAGACCCAACCACCTTGTAACCGCCGATTGACCGCGTGCCCACTTTCCTCACATCTGCGGTACCGGTTGTGTGACAAGCGCAGGCAAAGGTGTAACCACCCTACTGGCGGGAACGCATAGCACCGGACACGGCGCGTTTCTAACTACTCGCTCTATCTCAGCCCCCAGCACCGGAACACCGCCAAACAGTGAAGCATGAACGGTGGTCCCGATAATAATCATGTCCGCCTCTTTTTGCGCCGCCAAGCGAACGATCTCTTCATAAGGTCGACCTTCGGCAATATTGGTAATTGCGCGCGGACCCTCGTCTCCCGTTAGCTGTGACATCCGTTCCTGCACATATCGGCGCAGACGAGAAAGCGCAGCGAGACTACCTTCAGGAAACAGGGCGGAAATCTGTTCGAAGTAATCCCCGATCACGTATAGAGCATGCAGCTCCGCACCCGTGTGGTTCGTTATTTGAGTAGCAAGCTGCGTTGCTGCCACCGATGACGGTTGGAAATTAGTAGCCAGCACGATGCGATTGAGATGAATCTCAGTGTGGCTCTCATGGTGTTCGACGAAATCGTGCTGCGGAGGTCGGATTGCCAGTACGGGGCACGGCGCCTTAGCGATAATCTCTTCCGCTGTTGAACCACCCAGCGCTCGAGACAAACCCTTGCGGCCATGCGTCACAACGGTGACAAGATCGATATCGTAGTCCCTTACCGCGCGGGCAATCTCGTGCGCAGGTTCGCCCATGACCATCGCTGGGTCAACTTCCAGCTCTCGAAACAAAGGATCCGAGAGCAGCTCTTTTACCTCGGCTCGCAATTGCAGCAGCCAACGATCCTCTTGTTCCTCGAAGAAGTGCTCCGGCAACGTCAGAAGATTCGCAGGGACCTTGGCATCCTGAACGCTGAACAACAGCACGCGTCCCCCTCCGTGGCGAGCAAAAGCAGCCGCATACTTCAAGGCCGCGCGTGCATGCGGAGAAAAGTCTGTCGGAAAGAGAATGTTTCGGAAGGGGTACATGGTTCAAAAGGCGAACTTAGAACTTGGAACTTTGTATTTGAAAATTAAGTGCTGTGGTTCATGACCTTGAAGAGAGTAATCCGAGCGGAGGATGCGTTTCAAGGTTGATCCGAATCGTACCTGGAAAAGTGCAGTTTCGTAGTTCTTTGTACTTGCTAGCCTGCTCCCTGGCCCAAAGCGCATATCAAAGATTACAAAGTACAAAGCTCAAGGCTCAAAGTTCAAAGCACAAGATCGACGAATCAGAAATTAGAAGAGAATGACCTCCTCAAATTTTCTTTACCTTTTTCCGTCTTCCATGCCAAACTCCGCAAGCATTCCTTAAGCCCAGGGGGCAATAGCCAGGTAAGACTATCTAAATCCACTCCGGAGGCGACATCTTGCTTCGAGGAATTTTCCGTACGAAGAACCTTGACGACATCCTGGCCGCGCTGGGAGACGAAACTCGTTCACTCAAGCGAAGTCTTGGACCACTCAACGTTACCTTGCTGGGTATCGGTGCAATCATCGGCGCGGGAATCTTCGCTACTATCGGCACTGCTGCAGCGGGTGATGCTTCACGGCCCGGAGCGGGCCCCTCGTTGATGCTTTCGTTCTGCATAACCGCAGTCGTTTGCGCCTTTACTGCGCTTTGTTATGCAGAGATGGCTGCGATGGTCCCGATCTCTGGTTCGGCTTACACCTATTCCTACGCGACTATGGGAGAGTTGGTCGCCTGGATCATCGGCTGGGACTTGATCCTCGAATACGCGATTGGCAACGTTGCCGTTGCGATCAGCTGGGCCAACTACTTCCGCTCTTTCATGCACGACGCCTTTGGAGTCGACATCCCGCAATGGCTCTCAACAGATTTTCGCACGGCCAGAAAAATACCCGGCCTCATCGAGAGTGCACCCCACGTTTTTGGTCTGCCGATAGTTTTCAATTTGCTCGCGTTCGGGATCGTCGCTTTGATTACGATCGTATTGGTGTGGGGCATCAAGGAGTCGGCCGAATTCAACGCAGTGATGGTGGGCGTAAAGATTTTGGTGCTGCTCTTTTTTATCGGCATTGCGTTCTACTTCGTTTCGCCCTCCAACATGACCAAAAACTGGCACCCATTTCAACCGACCGGCTGGGGAGGAACACTTGCCGGCGCCGCGGTGGTGTTCTTTGCCTACATTGGCTTCGACGCGGTCTCCACGGTCGCCGAGGAAACAAAGAATCCGGCTCGAGATCTGCCTATTGGCATCATCGCCTCACTTATTATCTGCACGATTTTCTACGTTGTAGTGGCGGCGGTCTTTACCGGGTTGATTCCCTACAATGAACTCGTGAGACGTTTGGCCACTGAGCAGGCAGAGCCACTGACCATGGCGCTGGGTCACGTAGCTCCAGATGCCCGGTGGGCGAGCGCGGTCGTTTCCTTTGGGTCAGTCGTTGCTCATACCGCGGTCTTGCTCGTATTTCAGTTGGGCCAGCCGCGTATCTTCTTTTCAATTGCGCGCGACGGATTGCTGCCGCCGGTTTTTGCCAGGGTCCATCCCAGATTCAAGACACCACACGTTACAACGATTCTGACCGGTGTGGTTGTTGGCCTTTTTGCGGCGGTGATGAGCATTGATGAAATGGTCGACTTGACCAACATCGGGACACTTTTCGCGTTTGTGTTGGTGTGTGTGGGAATAACCATCCTGCGTTATAAAGATCCGGGCCGGGCACGGCCGTTCAGGGTTCCATTCGGCGCATGGCTCTTGCCCATGGCCGGGGCCCTCTCATGCTTGTTCCTGATGTACTATCTGCCGCCGACATCATGGTGGCGCTTTGTGGCTTGGCTGATGATCGGTCTATCGGTCTATCTCTCGTATGGTTACGCGCGCAGCGAACTGGGGCGGAAAGTTGACCGGCCGCGCACGACGCCTCGTTGGTTAATGCTTTTGGCTCTTGGGTCTTTTCTTATAGCGGTCGGAATACTAGCTATTCCTCATCATTCCAGCATCAGCGAACTCGCTGAGGAAATGAGTCGCGGAAGCGGACGCACCATCGTCGCGGTGGGCAGTATTGGCTTGGGAGTGTTGCTGGGGATTGTGGGCTTTGGACTTGGACTGTCTAAAGAGAGATCAAGAGGTGCTTAGCTGGGGTTGACACTCGTCGCTGATTCATGAGCAGAACTCAGCCAACTCGCAGGTTGGGAAGGGGACCCTGTCCCCGCTCAAGATCTAAAGCCAGTCAATTTGAAACCACAATTCCACGTGGTTGAATGGTTAGTCCATAAATGGCTAGCATCGCACCTTGAGCGGGGACAGGGTCCCCTTCCCAACCTGCGAATTGGCGTAGGTGGAATTGTGAAATCAAGATTGACTAGAATTGCAGCTTGAGCGGGGTTCCCTTCCCAACCTGCAAATTGGGTCTTGAGTGAATGCTTTATTATCGCCAATACTCTAGGTAGGTTGGATTTTATGAACGCACTTCCTATCATTATCGGTTCCCTATGCGTGATTGCTATCGCTTATCGCTATTACTCCGCTTTCATCGCGGCGAAAGTTCTCGTCCTTGACGATACGCGGCCGGTGCC
>Ga0070708_100000663_pt1 | contig 26082 bp, 26 predicted proteins | sample KBSK5503metaG_FD_65469 | JGI IMG/M metagenome (GOLD analysis project Ga0070708, IMG submission 65469) | Corn, switchgrass and miscanthus rhizosphere microbial communities from Kellogg Biological Station, Michigan, USA - KBS K5-50-3 metaG | ecosystem: Host-associated > Plants > Roots >... | reverse complement strand
GTGGCCGATCTACGACTGGATGGGCGTGAGCAAGGCGGCCCTGGAAGCGATCACGCGGTACCTCGCCCGGTACCTTGGGCCGCACGGGATCCGCGTCAACTGCGTCTCGGCGGGACCGCTTCGCACGATGGCCGCGAAGAGCATCCCCGGCTTCCACGCACTGGCTTCATCGTGGGGAAAGCGCGCCCCATTGGGGTGGGACGTCCAGGATCCCGAGCCCGTGGCCCGGACCGTGGCGTTCCTGCTCTCGGACTGGTCGAAGGGGATCACGGCCGAAATAATCCACGTCGACGGTGGCTATCACGCGGTCGGGGCCGAGCTCGAGGGCGAGCCCGGCGAGAGAGCCTAGGTCTCGACCGAGAGCCGGACGACCGCCGTCAGGTCGTGCGTCGGCTGGATGTCCTGCCGGATCGTCTGGACGAAGCCCACGGTGTCGTGATCCGTCCACATGCAGATGCTCCCGCGAACCTTCCCCTTCACCTTCGCGCAGATGAACGTGGCCTCGTCGGTGGTCTGCGTGGTCTCCGTCTGGAGGTCGATCGTGGCCTGGCCCGTGCTTGCGTACCCGCGGGCGAACTGGCCGAAGATGTCAGCTGGTGACTCGTCGGCCCGCTTGCGGTACTCGAACGCGGCGAAGTAGAAGCGGGGCGCCCCCGAGAAACCGTAGAAGGCAGCCTTGCCGGTGATGTTGTTCTGACGGGCCAGGGCTTCCAGCTTCTGCACGTAGGGCTGCAGCTTGGGATCGTCGATCCTCCCCATACCCGCGATCATGTCGGGGACCACGACGTGCCGTCGCGTGTACCGGGCCCAGGCCGTCCGCGCGCCGCCGTAGGCGACGAAGGCCAACATGACCACCAGCCCCGCCGCGGCGAACTTCCACACCACCCCGTTCCGGTACTTCGTCTTGATCGGCGCGGGCGCCGCCGCCCAGCTGAGGGTGGGACGCACGGCGCTGTCCAGCGCGCCCGGACTGGGGGCGGAAGCGGGCTGCGACGCGACCACGGGTCGTGGGAGGCTCGGTTCGGCGAACGGAACGAAGCACCGCCAGCAGAACGCGGCGCCCTCCGGATTGGGAGTCCCGCACTGCATGCACTTGCGGTCGGCGGGTCCCTGGGCTGCCGCCGAGTCCGCTGCTGTCGGGTGCGGCGCGGGCTGCTGCAGCGCGGTGGCCCAGGACCGGGCCGGGGGCCGCGCAGGCCGGCCGGGAGGGACGGGCGGCGGTGGCGGAAGCACGGGCGCGGAGGCGGCCATCGTGGCGGCCGCGACCGCCGGGACACCTAGGGGTGCCGCGATCGTCGGAGCGGCGGGTAGCGGCGGCGTCATGGCTCCCGCGTCCGCGACCGGAGTGTCGGTTGGGGCCGGTTGGAGCATCGGCTCGTCGGGACCGACGACAGCAGCGCTCGCAGCCATCACACGCTGGTGGAAGTACTCCGAGAAGCGTTCGGGCTCGTCCCGCTTGTACACCGTGACGGTGACCGGCGAGGCGTCGACGAATCCGAAGGTCAGCCGTCGCCGATCGACCGCCGGCTGCACCGAGACCGACGCCAACCGCTCCAGAGACACTTCTCCCAGGAACCGGACGGGCTTGTGTGAGAACAGCGCCGCCTTCCAGACCAGGATGCGGCGGTCGGTCACCCCGATCACCATGCGCGGGGCGGCCGGGAACTGGGCTCGATGGGCCCGCCTGACGGATTCCCCGGTGAGGAGGGACTGCATGACGGCCCCGGTCAGGAGCTCACCGAAGATGCCCAGCCGCCCCTCGAAGGCACCCACGGCAAGGGCGCGGGCGGCCGCCACCAGGTGCTCGCCCGGGGCGAGGACCTCGTTGGCAACCTTCTCCAGCTGTCGGTCGGCTTTGGGAATGGCCATTCTTCACAAGGACAGGTCGGGTCTAGGAGTTGATTCGGGCCGCAGGCGAACGGGCTTGAGAAGGCCCTGTGCCCTAGGGCAGAGGGTGGGTGGAGTTACTGGTCCAGGCGTACTTCGACCAGCACCAGCTCGCTCTCCTGGCCGGCCTCGATGGTCAGTTCGGGCTCGTCCCAGATCTTGGCGGCGTCGCCGGTGCCCAGGCCCTGCCCGTTCAGCTCCACCGCCCCCCCGATCACGTAGAGGTAGCCGCCGGCACCGTCCTCGAACTTGTGCGATGCGGACGCGCCGGAAGGAAGGGACGAGAGGTACACGCCGGCGTCCTGGTGGACCAGCACCGCATCACCGCCTTCCGGCGAGATGACCCGGAGCAGCCGCCCGGTCCGGTCCTCCTTGGTGAAGACCTTCTGCTCGACCGAGGGCGGCAAGCCCAGCTCCTTCGGCAGGATCCACATCTGGATGAATCGCATCGGCTCGGTGTCGGAGGCGTTCTGTTCCGAGTGCCATGCTCCTGACCCGAGCGTCATCCGCTGCACCGAGCCGGCTGGGAGGACCGGGTAGTCGTCGCCGCGCAGGCTGTCGGCGTGCTGGAACCAGCCCTCGACCACGTAGGTGATGCCCTCGATGTCGCGGTGCGGGTGCATGGGCCACGCCACCCCGGGGACCAGCCGGTCGTCGTTGAACACCCGCAGCGAGCCGAAGCCCATCCACTCCGGCTCGCGATACTCGTCGAAGGAGAAGTGCCAGCGGGCGTGGAACCACCCGCCCTCCTTCTCGTAGATCTCTGCGTCACGCCGGATCCGGATCATCGATCCTCCTCGCTCGGGACAGCGCGGCCATGGCGATGTCCCGTTCGACCTCGAGCCGCGCCAGCGCCTGGGCCTGCATCTCAATCGAACCGTACCGGACATCTTCGTACGCCCGGGTCAAGGCCGTGAACCCCGGAGCGCACTCGGGGAACCTTCGGGTCACCTCCCTCAAGTATTCCCCCGGCGTGCGGGAAGGAGGCTTGCCAAGACCGAGCCGCTCCAGCTTCAGCAGCGCTTCCGCGTACCACCTCCGAACGGCGTCCGCGGGAAGCTCCCGCCGCAGGCTCGGGACCCGCTTCCTCGTTCGCCTCGGCAGCATCAACGCTCGCTGGGGCGTCTCCTCCGCCTGGCGCTGGTCCGCGCGGTCCGTGAGTAGACGCCATCGTCCGCGGATGGTCCTGACCAGCAGCAGGAACATCCCGGTGAAGAGCAGCAGGCCGATGACGCGCTCGACCAGTGATGACCCTCCGGCCTTTCCGGTCGTGGCCGGATGGATGGATCGGATCGTGGCGGCCGCGTGCCGGATCGCCTCGGCGGAGACGTCGAATTTCGTGAGGACCCAGTAGAGGGGGCGAAGGAGGAGCTCGGCCACCACCCATCCCATGGCCAGGACCACCCTCGCCAGCAGCCCGTAGACGAGGCCGCCGGAGATCTCGATCGCACCGTGCGGGGAGCCGAGGACCAACGCGAGCGCCATGACCGCGATCAGGGTCACCAGAGCGACGATCAGGCTCCGGTGAGGCCGGGCCAGCGCCGACTCTCCGCTCGTCCTGGCCGGGCGGTTGGCCAACCAGAGGCTCGCGGCCCGAGAGGCCAGCGAGCCCAGGAAGAAGAGGACTGCGATCAGGGGCATGAGCGAGCGAACGGGGTCCCGCCCGCCAACCGAGATCACCTCGACGAACAGCACGGCCGTCCCCAGCGCGAACGAATCGCCGACGGGATCCCGCCAGTCGCGGATGGCCAGCATCACGACGCGCAGCGCGACGGCCAGGGCCAGGACGATCGCGGTGCCCGTTCCGGACGGTCCGGCAGATCCCCAGAGCACTCCCTGGGCAAGGCCCATCGCCATGGCGATCGCCGGCACGGCCACGCGCACCGCGGGATATCGACGGAGTGCGGTCGAAACGGACACGGCACCAACGAACATCAGCGCGAACAGCGGGAAGCTGGCGAACGGGCCGGCGCGAACCCCGACTGAGTCCAGCGCGATCAGGTGCACGGGGACGAACAGGATGCCGCTCTCCGCGACGGCCGCGAGGGCCGCCGCCGGGACGCTACCCCGATCGTCGGCCCAGAGGCTCATCGCAGCACCGCATCCACCGGTGAGAGGTGCAGGACCTCGGCGCCCCGCCTGCGCAGCACGGCCATCTCGTGGCGCAGGCCCCCGCCCGGCCTCGGTGAGAGGACCACGGCTGTCGTCCCCTTGCCGAGGCCGCGGCCCACCTCACGCAGGACCGGAGCGAGGTCGGAGGTGGGATCCCCAGGCATCCGTGACAGTGCGGCGAAGAGCGTGGCCTCGTGGCCGGGTGAGGACGACGCCGGGACTCGCAGCGGCCCCCTCCCCTTGGTGAGGTGCGTGTTCGCCACCATGCCGACCCGCCAGCCCGAACCGATGGCCTGGCGCGCCAGGAAGCTGGCCCACCCGATGGTGTCCTCGGCGATCTCGGGGAAGATCGAATCCCAGAAGGGCTCTCCCGCGGCGAGGTCGAGCACCAGCAGGACCTCGGCGGTTCGGGTCGGCTCGAAGAGCTTCGTCTGCAGACCTCCCGAGTGCCCTGTGAGCTTCCAGTGGATGCGGTTGAGGGGATCGCCGGGCTCATACGGGCGGACGCCGGCGAACCGCTCCCTGGCTTCGAAGATGCGCGACGCCCGGGCCGGGGCCCCGAACGGCAGCCGGCGCCGGACCGACATCGGGATCCCGATCCGGGGCTCGGGCATCACGAGCAGGACCGCTTCTGCGGGGAGCTCCCGCCGGAGCGGCGACAGGTCGAAGGGGTCGGTCAGCTCGATCTGGATGCGCTCGACCCAGAACTCGCCGCGACGACGCAGCCGAATGGGCAGGTCGAAGACGGCCTCGGATCGGCCGGGGACCGACAGGCGCCGCTGGAACCCTCGCATGGTCCGGGCGGACCCCGGCCCCGGTTGGAGGCCGGGCGGAAGCCACACGGTCAGCCGGACCAGCGGAAGAGGAAGGCGCTTTCCATTCGAGATCCGGACCCGCAGGGTGACCGGCTCGCCGAGGAATGCGCGGGCCGGCATGAACCTGGCCGAGATCTCCACGCGAGCCCAGGCCAGACGGGACCAGGCTGCCACCGCCCCGGCCGTCATGGCGATTGCAACCGACCACAGCAGCAGTGCCGTGTTGGCAGTGGCGACCGCGGCGAAGCCGGTCACCGTCGCCAGGAACAGGAGGGCTCCGCGCCGTTCCGGCGTGTTCGTGCCTAGGCCCCCTGAAACTCCACCGGAACCGGCAGGCTTTCGACGATCTCCTCCAGGATCTCGTCCTGCCGCCGGTCGCGGATGCGCGCGTCCGTGGAGAGCACCAGCCGGTGGTCGAACACCGGGCCGGCCAGCGCCTTCACGTCGTCGGGGAGGACGTAGTCGCGGCCGGCGAGGAGGGATCGTGCCCGCGAGGCGTCGCCCATGTGCTCGACGGCTCTGGGACTCGCTCCCACCTGGACGTCCGGATGGCCGCGGGTGGCCCGGGCCAGCGAGACGATGTAGCGGCGGACCGGTGGCTCCAGCCGAACGTCATCGACCAGGCGCCGCAGCTCGACGAGGTTCGGGACGTCGGAGAGCGCGGCGGACGGCAGGACGCGGCCGCGCCGACCCACGGTGAGGATCCGCTCCTCGTCGTCCTCGTCCGGATAGCCCATGCGCACGCGAAGAAGGAACCGGTCGAGCTGGGCCTCGGGGAGCGGGAACGTCCCTTCCAGCTCGATGGGATTCTGCGTGGCCAGCACGAAGAAAGGATCTGGGAGCGGATAGGTCACGCCGTCGACCGTGACCTGGCGCTCCTGCATGGCTTCCAGGAGTGCGGCCTGGGTCTTCGGCGTGGCCCGGTTGATCTCGTCGGCCAGGAGGACCTCGGTGAAGATGGGCCCCGGACGGAACTCGAACTCCTGGGACTTCAGGTTCAGGACCGAGGTGCCCGTGATGTCGGATGGCATGAGGTCGGGCGTGAACTGGATCCGGGAGAACCGAAGCCCCAGGAGGCTGGCCAGCATCCGGACCAGCGTGGTCTTTCCGACGCCGGGGACGTCGTCGATCAGGACGTGGGAGTCGGTCAGGATGCCGATGAGGACCAGCCGGACCGCCTCCTGGACGCCGAACAGGCGGCCCTCGATCCGCTCCGCGAGCGCCCGGAAGAACGCTCGAGCGCCGTCCAGATCGCTCATGAGATCAGGATAGTCGGCCCCTCCGGACGTTCCTCATGTCCGGTTGTACGGGGCGTGCCAGGCGGAGAGATGCGAGCCCGGGTCAGGCGGCGCGGCGCTCCGGTTGCTCGACCCGGCTCGGCGGGCTCCCGCCTCGGGTCAGCTGTGCAAGTGCCCGAACTTCAACGCGGCGGCGGCGAGCGCCCCCGCGAACAGAGCAGAGAGAAGGACCACGAACAGGATCAGCTCCATGACGGCCACCAGCCGGTGCCGCCAGCGAACGCGCTCGATCTCCGCGATCGGGGCAAGGTCGCTGTCCCGTGAGGAGAAGCGGACCGCAACGGATGGCCGGCTTCTCTCGACCGCCCGCCTGTGCCACGCCTCCCTGGCCTTTCCGCCGACCAGGGAGGCGATTCGCCCGGCCTTCCTCAGTGCGGCCAGCCCCGTCGCGGTGGGCGAGACCGACTCGTTGCCTTGCTCCCCGGCGATGAGGGAGGCGATGAACCAACTGACCAGCGCGACGACGAGAAAGGCCCACAGCATCTTCGGGGGAAGGATTCCCCATCGAGGGCGATGTCATTCGCGCCGGGCCACAAAAGTCGAGCCTCGGGGAAAGGACGCCGGGCCTAAGCCAGGTCTCGCACGGCGGCGGCGAACTCCTTGCGGATGCCCGTGACGAAGGGCGCCTCTTCCTTCGTGTAGGCTCTGGCCTTCGCGTCGCGCAGCCGCCGGATGCAGTCCACGACCCGGGACAGGTCGTCTGCCTCGAACGCCAGGATCCACTCCCAGTCGTTGATCCCGAAGGCGCTCGTGGTGTTGGCCAGCACGTCCGGATATTCGCGGCCGAACTCGCCGTGCTCCCGCAGCAGCGCGGCCCGTTCCTCGGCGGGCAGCAGATACCACTCGGTGGTGCGGACGTATGGGTACACGCAGAGATACTTCCTCGGCGGTTCCCCTCGGACGAAGGCGGGGACGTGGTCCTTGGCGAACTCCGCCGGACGAACCACGCCCATGAACGCCCACGTCAGCTCGAGGCGCCTTCCGAGCGCCCCTCGCCGGAACTCCACCAGGAGGTCCTGGAGGTCGTCCACCGAGTGGCTTACCCACCACATCATGAGGTCGGCGTCGGGCCGGAAGCCCACGGTCGAGTACACGCCTCGAACCGCCACCCGCTCCGACCACTCCTTCACCAGGATCTCGGCCTCGTGGGCGATCTGATCGATGTCACCAGTCGGCCGGTCGCGAAGGTCGGCCGATCCGCGAAAGACCGGGTAGTACGCATAGGTCAACTCGTCCACGAAATGGCCTCCTGCTCGACGTCGCCGGGTTGGCGGTCGGGCGTCACTCGCCCGGCTTCGCCCTCCTGGAGATATGCAATCACGCTCCCGGCCGCCTCGCGTCCCTGCCGCACGCAGTCCGCGATGCCCACGCCCCGGAAGGCCGAGCCGGTGACGAAGATTCCCGGCGAGCCGCCCAGCGCGGCTTCGATCCGGGCGACTCGCTCCAGGTGGCCGACTTCATACTGCGGCATCGAACGGTTCCATCGGATCATGCGCGACGCCGACGGGGGGGCCCCGATCCCGAGGGCGGCCTCCACCTCGTCCGCCACCGTGGCGATCAGACCGACGTCGGTGCGCCCCAAGGCGGCCTCGTCGCCGGCCCGGCCGACGAAACACCGAAGCACGGCGCGGTCCTCGAAGGCCGGGTTCGGCCACTTGCGGGAGATCCAGGTGCACGCGGTGAGGATGGCGTCCCCGTACGGGACGACGAAGCCCGTTCCCTCCGGGATCAGTTCGGCCGTGCCCGGCGGATACGCCACGAACACGACGGCCGTCGAGACGTAGGAGATGGCCCCCAGCTCTCCCGCCGCCTCCGGGCTCACGGTCGAGAGAAGCCTGGCCGCTTCGAAGGCCGGCGCGGCCACGACCACCGCGTCGGCGGCCAGATCCCTGCCGGCCGACCGAACGCGATAGCCATGGGGCTCCCGCTCGATCGCTGACACGGGATGGTCCAGCCGCACCCGGTCTCCCCCGACGCGCTCCACCAACCGTTCCGCCAACCGGCTCAGTCCCCCCCACACGGTGGCGAACATCGGCTGGCGTCCTTGCTCCTCACGAGCCGCGCGAGCCGCGGCCCGAGCTCCTCGGAGCAGGCTGCCGTGCTGCCGCTCCCAGGCGTGGAGCTCGGGAAAGGTCGCCTCGACCGAGAGCCGCATGGGGTCCCCCGCGTGCAATCCGGCCAGGAGCGGCTCGACCATCACCTCAGCGACCCCCTCACCGAGCCGGCGGCGAAGCAGCATCCCGAGCGATTCGTCGTCTCGCTCCTTCCCGGCAGGCCGAACCAGGTCGAGCAGGGCTCTCAGCTTCGGTCCCCGCGGCAGCCCCTCCCATCTCAGCAGTTCGCCCGCATCGGCCGGGATGCCGAAGGGGGCCCGGTCCGGGAACGGGACGAGCCGGCCTCCCGTCCACACATACGCGCCCATCGAACCGGGGATCACCACCTGGTCCTCGAGCCCCAGCTCCCGGCACAGCTCGACCGCCCAGGGCTTCCGGACCACGAACGAGTCGGCTCCCGCTTCCACCGGCATGCCGTCGAGCTCGATCGTGTGGAGCTTGCCGCCGGCCCGCCCGCTGGCCTCGAGAACCGTGACGTCGATGGGGAGCCGCGACGTGCTGGCCGCGACCAGCGACTGGGCAGCGCAGAGCCCGCCCACCCCCGCGCCGACCACGACCACGCGTCGAGGGCGTCCGCCCATCGTCATGGGGCGCCATCCTCCCGAAGGTGCCCCCGAACCACGTCGGCCAGCGCACGGATGAAATCGGGGTGGTCGTTGGGCATCTCGGTGCGAGCGAACGCGATCCCGGCCTCCTCCGCCACACCCCGGGCTTCGATGTCCAGGTCGTACAGGATCTCCAGGTGGTCGGCCACGAACCCAGCCGAGCAGACCACGACGGCCGAGTGGCCGGCCGCGGCCAGGTCGCGGATCACGTCCTCGACCGGCGGGCCCCACCACGGGTCCCCCGTGCGCCCGGCGCTCTGCCACGCGATCGTGTAGTCGGCCAGCCCGACGCGAGCGGCCACGGCGTCCGCCGTTTCCTGGAGCTGTCGCACGTATTGGCACGAGCCGGGGCACAGATCGCACAGCTTGCACCGGAGCGTCCCGCCGGGGACGGGGCGGGTCGGCAGGCTGTGTGCCGAGAAGATCACCGCCGCGCCGGCACGGGCCCCCTCGTCCAGGCTCGCCAGCGCATCACGGACGCGAGCAGCAAGGAAATCCAGGAAGGCAGGGTGGTGGTACCACTGCCGAACGTAGGTGAACGCCGGCCCACCGACCGCACCGGAGTCGGCGAGGGCTTTTTCCACCCGCTCCACGTAGGACTCCACGGACATCCCGGACCAGTGCGGCGCCAGCACCAGACCGACCGCGTGCTCGAGGCCGTCCGCACGCATCCGTTCGACCCCCTCAGCTATGAACGGTGGCGAGTGCTTCATGCCGAGGTACAGGGCAAACCCGCCGTCCCCGGCCAGGTTCAGCTCGCGTTCCAGGGCTGCCGCCTGAGCCCGAGTGATATCCAGGAGGGGGAACCGGTTGCCGATGGCCGCGTACCGGGCCTTCAACTCCTGGAGGTGCTCGGGGGCGGGAGACCGGCCCCCCCGGATGTCGATGTAGTAGCGCTCGATGTCATCGGGGCCGGCGGCGGTTCCGTAGGCCATGGCCAGCACGCCGATCCGGTCGCTCACCGCTCCTCCCCCGTCCGCGCCACCCCCCGATGGGTGCGTTCGTGGACCAGCTCCACGAGCCGCTGGAGGTTCTCCACCGGCGTGGCCGGCAACACGCCGTGGCCAAGGTTGAAGACGTGGCCCGGCCTCCCGGCAGCTCGGCGGAGGACGGCCAGCGCCTTGGTCTCCACGGCCTGCCACGGCGCCAGGCACACGGCCGGGTCCAGGTTGCCCTGGATGGCCACGTCGAATCCGATCCGCTCCCAGGCCTCGTGGAGTGGCACGCGCCAGTCCACGCCGACGACGTCGGCCCCGGCCTCCCGCATCAATGTCAGGAGCTCGCCGGTCCCGACGCCGAAGTGGATCGCCGGGACGTCGAGCCCGGGCCGACGATCGAAGATCGCCCGCATGGTCGGGAGGACGAACCGGACGTAGTCGTCGGGGTCAAGCGCGCCGACCCAGCTGTCGAAGACCTGTACCGCTTGCGTGCCCGCTTCGGCCTGGGCCTGGAGGTAAGAGGAGACCAGCTCGCCCAGGGCCTCCATCAACTCGTCCCAGGCCGCGGGCTCGCCATGCATGAAGGCCTTCGTCCTCTCGAAGGTGCGGGATGGCCCTCCCTCGATCAGGTACGAGGCCAGGGTGAAGGGCGCTCCGGCGAATCCGATCAGCGGAACGGACAGCTCCTTCCTGAGCAGGCCGATGGCCGCCAGGACGGGAGAGACGTCGAGCTCGGCCGTCCGGGCCCGGAGGCGGCGGACGTCGGCCTCGGAGCGAATCGGCTCACCGATCACGGGGCCCACCGATGGATGGATCTCCACGTCGACCCCGATGGCGGCGAGCGGAACCATGATGTCGGAGAACAGGATGGCCGCATCGAGCTCCATCCGCCGAAGAGGCAACAGGGTGGCTTCGACCACCAGCTCCGGCGTGCGGCACATCTCCAGGATGTCGCGATCCATGCGGAGCTCCCGGTACTCGGGAAGGTATCTGCCGGACTGGCGCATGAACCACACCGGTGTGCGGTCGACGGGTTCGCGTCGGCACGCCCTCAGGAAGCGGTCGTTGAAGTCTGGGGAGGTTCGCTGATCCATGGAAGCAACAAGCCTACCGTTCGCGACTCGCGGCCGGCCGGTCCAGGGTCCCAGGAGTGCTGACGGTCACATCCGGCGCCGGGGGCACGGCACGATGTGTCGGTGACCGCCGTCACCGACCCCGGGGCCCCCGGCGCGCTACGCTCGCCGCGGCTCGAGAACGAAACGGGCTCGGACACGGAGGCGTGCCCGCGACGGGAGAGCCGGGGGGGACGTTCCCCGGCTCTCCTTGCAACTTGGTCAGCGGCGGCGGGCCGCCGCGTCCATCCACGGCGGCGTCCAACCGCGGTCGAAGTCGAAGACCACGGACCCCGGGGCGACCAGCTCGTCGATGGCGTCGAGCGTCTCCCCGTCCAACCGGGCGTCCGCAGCGTTCAGGAGATCCTGGAGCTGCGTGGGTGTGCGCGGGCCGATGATCGCCGACGTCACGGCCGGGTGGGCCAGCGTGAAGGCGAGGGCCAACGCCGTGAGCGAGACGCCGGCCTTGTCGGCCAGGTTCGAGAGGTCCTCGACCAGGTCCAGCTTGCGCTGGTTCTCGGGCCGGTCCACGTCGTAGCGAGCGGCGATGGGACTCCCGCGCTCGGTGTACCGACGCGCCCGAGAGTCGGCGGGGACTTCCTGACCCCGCCGGTACTTCCCCGACAGCCATCCGCCGGCCAGCGGACTCCACACGATGACGCCCATCCCGTACTCCTGGCAGACGGGAAGGACGTCCCATTCGATGTGCCGCACGAAGATGGAGTAGGGCGGCTGCTCGCAAACGAACCGCTCGAGTCCGCGCCGTTCGCTGACCCAATGGGCCTCCACGATGTGAACAGCCGGGAACGTCGAGGACCCCGCGTACCGAACCTTGCCCTGTCGCACCAGGTCGGTGAGCGCACCGAGCGTCTCCTCGATCTCTGTCTCGGGATCCGGCCGGTGGATCTGGTACAGGTCGATGTGGTCGGTGTCCAGCCGCCGCAGGCTGTCCTCGACCTCCCGCTTGATCCACAACCGCGAATTGCCGCGGTCGTTCGGGCCCGGCCCCATCTCCCCGTGAACCTTGGTCGCCAGGACCACCTGGTCCCGGCGGCCCTTCAGGGCCTTCCCCACGATCTCCTCGGACCGGCCCTCGCCGTAGACGTCGGCGGTATCGACGAAGTTGATGCCGGCGTCGAGCGCGGTCCGGAGCATCCCGATGCACTCGTCCTCGTCGGTGTTGCCCCATGGGCCGAACATCATGGCCCCCAGGCAATAAGCGCTCACCTTGACCCCGGTCCTGCCGAGCATGCGGTACTCCATGGCAGAGGCTCACCTCCAGATGCGGGCGCTGATTCGCTTCGAGCCGGACGCGGGTTACCGGAAGATCACCGGCGGGTGGCCGGACACGTGGCTCGCTACGATGGCGATCACGTACCCCACCAGCAGCAACAGGCCGGTGGCCATGTGGAGCTGGACGCCCTTCCCCATGAACGGCATGAGCTGGTACGGGCTGTCGTAATGGTCGCGGAGCCCCCGGTGCACCTGCATGGCCAGCGGCGCGGCCAGGACCGCCAGGATGGCGGGGCGCACGATCACCCCCGCGATGGCCCCGCCGGCGATCAGCCCGAACGCCACGGCCACGGCTCCAACGTATGCCGCGATGACGGCCTCCTTCGACAAACGCACCGGGAGGGTCCGCTTCCCGGCCGCGCCATCACCCGGGCGATCCGGCACCTCGTTCACGTACAGCACCAGGGCGATCAGGAGGGCCACCGGGAGGGAGACGTAGAACGCTTCCCAGGACCACTTCTGGGCCTGCACGTAGTAGGCGCCCATGGTCATGATCGGCCCGAACCCGAGCGCCACCATGAGCTCGCCGATCCCTCGGTGGACGAAGCGGAAGGGGGGCGCGGTGTAGAAGATGCTCACGAACACCCCGGCCACCCCGAGCCAGAACACCGGCCAGAATGCGGTGTACGCGGCGAGGAACAGGCCGAGGCCGATGGCAACCGCGTAGAACCCCACCATCATCAGGACCATCTGCCGCAGGCTGAGCAGCCCGTACAGGATCACCCGCGAGCCCCCGCTGAACTGGGTCGGGGTCACGTTGGCCTGGTCCGCGCCCGACAGGGTGTCGAACACGTCGTTGCCGATGTTCAGCCCGAGGTGGACGCTGGCCGCCGCGATCAGCGTGAGGATCGCCAGCCACCAGTGCCACTGGCCATGGAGGGCGGCCACGGCAACCCCCAGCGACACTGGTACAAAGGTGGCGGACAGGAACGGCAGCCGAGTGGCCCGCAGGAACAACCACCCCGCTGACAGCGAGGGCCGCACCGGCCTGCCCAACTCGCGCGAAACGCGCTCCATGTAACGGTGCGCCTGGGGAACGCCGCGCTCGGAGAATTCGAAGAAGCTCATCTCCTGCTCGTCCCAGTGCTGGATCCGCTCGGGGATGAGCTCGAGCTTGCCGTCGGAGCGGCGGAGGGTCCCCCACAGGGACACGTACCGTCGCTCGTCGTAGCCGATACCAGGCTGTGGCCGGATGTGGCTGAACACGACATTGACCTGGGAGCCGAGCGGGGGCCCCACCGCCTCCCCAGCCACGGGGTCGAGGAGCACCGCCCCGCGCTCGGCGTCCACTGTGAAGCCGGTGGCGACCGAGAGGGGGTACCCCTCGACGTCGAGGAAGGCGATCACGGCGTGGGTGTAGCCGCGGGTCCCCAGGCTCTCCAGCAGCGTGCTCACCCCGGTCAACGTGACGCCTCCACGAGCTCGAACACCTCGGGGGGACGGGACGTGTCGCCGTCCTCCCACAGGAAGGCCCGGCGGGGAACGATCTCGATGACGCCCCGCTCGAAGAACAGCGGGAGAGCGACCCTTTTGCCAAGGAAGAAGTCGATGGCCGGCTCTTTCTTGCGCCAGATGGGGAGCACTCGCTCCCATCCAGCGTGCAGGTCGGTGTCGTCCACGGTGGCGTCGCCCTGAATGGTGGCCCGCCGGAACCGACCGACGCTGACGGCGTTCGGGTCGCTGATCGACACCGAGACCCTTGGATTCGACTTGATGTGCTCGAGCTTCCTCGAGAAGAGCACGCTCGAGGTCATGTAGATCCGCTCGCCGTCGTACAGGGGGATCAGGGGGTGGGTCACGGGCCGGCCGCGGTCGTCGATCACCGTCAGCTCCCCGACCAGGGCGGTTTCCAGGAGCTCCTCGATGGGCTCGGGAAGGGCTCCCATGCTTCCTCCTCCTCGTTGTCAAAGGTGCACACAAGACGATAGTCGAATCGCGTGCGGGTGGCGCAAGGGCGGCGCGGACCAGCCGCCGCGCCAGGCTGAAACCAGAGACGCGAGTTTGCCAGATGTGGTTGCGGCCGAACCACGTGCGAGAGTAGGGTTCCCTCTCCGTGTCGTCCGCGAGGAGGAGGTTGCGTATGAGGAGAAGTCGCTTCGTCCGGTTTGGGATGCTCTCGGTGGCCGTTGTTGCCACGACTTGGTCGGCGTCGTCAGCCAGCCTGGCCGCCCAGCGGGCGTGCGCGTCCGCGCCAGCCGTCCATGCGCCCGATGCCGCCCACAGCACGGTCCCGTTGCGGGGATGCAGCACGCCCGGGCACACGGCGGGCATCTACCTCGTCGGACGTAACTCCAACATCACCAACAAGACCGGCGCCCAGAGCGAGACGTCGATCGCGATCGACCCCACGAACCCGAGCCACATGTTTGCGGCGAGCAACGATCTGTCGAACTTCTCCACGTACAACGGCCTCTACGAGTCGTTCAACCGCGGCAAGTCCTGGACGAACGCGGGGCTGACCGTCAACGCGTTCTGCTACGACCCCTGGCTCGATTTCAACTCCGCCGGTGACGTCTTCTTCAGCTACGAATGCTCCGACCAGCGGATCGCGTACAAGCTCCACGGGACCAGCAACTGGGTCCAGAGCGGATCGCTGCCCGCGGGTAGCTTCCCCGACCGTGACCAGGTGGTCACCGACGACAACGTCGGCAGCCCCCACTTCGGCGCGGTGTACATCGGCTACGACGACAACGGCCAGAGCAATCGAGCCCACATCATGATCTCCGCGAACGGGCAGGGCGGCTGGCACGAGAGTCCCGGGATCGACGACTCCGTGACTGCCGTCGACGTGATCGGGAACAACGTGGCCGTCGCCAACAACGGGGACGTCTACGCCACGTGGGAGGACTTCGCCCACAAGAAGATCCTGAACGACGTCTCTCACGACGGGGGAACCACCTGGGGGACGGATCGAACCGTCACGAATTTCCGGATCAACACGACCACGTTCTTCATCTCCATCCCCCCCCAGCCGGACCGCGGCGTCCTGCCGATGCCGATGACAGATGTCGCTCCGATCGGCACGACGTTTGCCAACCGGCTGTACGTCGCGTACTTCGACAAGGACCCGGTTACCGCCGACACCAACATCTACATCCGGCACTCGGACGACGGCGGAGCAACCTGGTCCGCGGAGACGCAGGTCAACGACGACACCGTCCACGCGTGGCAGTTCTTCCCGGCCATCAGCGTGGCCCCGAACGGAACGGTTGCGCTATCGTTCTACGACACGCGGAACGATCCCACCGGAAAGAAGACCGACCAGTACATCTCGTTCTCCACCGATGGAGGCGTGACCTGGAGCGCGAACCAGCGCGTCACGACCGCCCAGTCGGATGAGAGCGGCGCTGGGGACCCCAACGACTACGGCGACTACGAGGGGAACGACACGTCCTCCACCAACTTCTTCCAGGCGGTGTGGACGGACTCTCGAGTCGGGTCGAAGGCCGAGGACATGGTCACCGCCTCGGCGAGGATGTAGCCAAGGGCATGTCCGTCCGCGGCTCCGGCCGCATGTTGCACAGGGAGGGGCGGGGATGATTCCCCCGCCCCTCCTTCTTTCCGCCCGCGATCAGGCCGGCTCGACCACCGAGACGAGCTGATCCGCCGCCACGTTCCGCAGGACCTGGACGCGGCCCGACGGCCAGTCGATCACCAGTCGGTCGACCCGGTCCGAGGCCCCCAGCCCCACGTGCACCACGGTGTCGCTTCCGGACGAGAGCCCGACCGAGCCACAGAACGCTTCGCGCAGCTGGCGGCTACCACCCGCGCTCAGCAGGACACGAGCCCCGCAGCCGTCACGGTTGCTCCTCGTGCCGGTGAGGTCCACCTCCAGCCAGTGCCCGGAGGTGAAAGTGGTGTTGTGGAAGAGGATCGGAGACCCCAGCCGGTTCACCACGTAGAGGTCGAGGCGGCCGTCCCGGTCGTAGTCGGCGATGGCCACGCCCCGGCCCGACCCCTTGTCGTCCGCCCCGCTCAGGGCGGAGAGGTCGAGGAACGTGCCGTCACCGGCGGCGGTGAACATCTCGTTCGGCTGGGTCGACTGATCGTCCAGGTCTCCCGCCGCGACGAAGAGGTCCTCCCAGCCGTCGAGGTTGAGGTCCGCGAACGCGAGGCCCCACGTGATCGAGGGGAGGTCGGCCGTCTGAGAGGCCCGCTCCACGCGCGCTGTGGAGGCGACGTCGGTGAACGAGCCGTCACCGTTGTTCCGGGCCAGGACGTTGCCGGCGATGTTGGAGATGGCAAGGTCCGGGTGGAGGTCCCGGTTGAAGTCCCCCACCGCGATCCCCATGGAGTTGATGAAAAGGTCGGTGCCAGACTCTTTCGAGACGTCCGTGAACTTCCAGGTCCCGTCGAGCCCTTTCCCGTCGTTCCGCCACAGGTGGTTGGCATCTGGCGTCGGGCCCCACCAGTCGTTGGCGAGGTAGAGGTCCTGGTCGCCGTCGCCGTCGTAGTCGACCCAAGCAGCCTGATACCCCGCTCCGAACGTGGACGCTGCCGGCAGCAGGGCGGTCTGGTCGGTGAACGTCCCGTCCCCCTCGTTGTGGTAGAGATGGTCTTGCTCGTAGAAGAGCGGCGGTAGGCACGGCGAGTTGCTCACGACATAGAGGTCGAGGTACCCGTCGTCGTCGTAGTCACCCCAGGACGCGCTCACGTCGTCGGTGGTGGACAGAACCCCGGCCGTCGCGGCCACGTCGGTGAAGTGTCCGGTTCCGTCGTTCTGATAGAGGCGATTGGGGCCGTCGTTCGCGACGTAGAGATCCTGGTCCCCGTCGTTGTCGTAGTCGGCGAACACGGCGCCCAGCCCGGAGACACCCAGATCCTGGACGCCCCTGGCCGCCGCCTCCTCGGTGAAGTGGCCGGTCCCGTCGTTGATCCACAGCTGGGCAGGGTCCGTGCCCCTCGGGACGTACAGGTCGAGGTCCCCGTCGCCGTCGACGTCCGCCCACGCCGCTCCCGCCGCATACGCGCCGCACATCGACGGGCCGATCGTGGTGTGGAGGCCGGCTTGCGCTGTGACATCCTGGAACGTGGGGACGGCGACCGTGGGCGGCGTGACGACGAACGCGAGGGGCGCGGCCGCGTCCTGGCCGTGGATCAGCGCGTGGACCTCGAACGCCCCCTGATCGGCGAACCATTGGGAGGAGACCGGCGAGAAGGAAGCCGCGGTCGAGCCCCCTCCGGGAACCGTGGCATGCCAAGCCGTCCCGTCGACCGTCCCCCCACCTTCGATGCTGATTAGCCGGAAGGTGACGGTGACCTGTGTCTGATTCGGCGTGGGGTTCCGCACGATGGCCTGGAACGAGAACGGCATTCCCTGCGCCACCGACGTGGCCCCGAGGGGCCGCAGCTGGATGCCGAAGCGAGCGAGGGTGGCTCCAGCAGACAGCGGAACCAGCGTCAGCGAGACCAGCGATCCGACTACGACGAGCCTGATCGCCGGCACCCGCCGGCCCCGGCCGCCTCGTTTCACAACTTCGCGGGTGCAGGCGTTGGGCGACACGGCGGCCGCCCACCCTACCGGAGGGTGCGGTGAGCGGCTAGGGGGCCAGGCGAACGCGCCCCCTCGGCCCTCCGGCCAGTGCCGCGGCTCCCGCACTCACCAGCCCCTCCGCCGACAGGGCGCGGACGGCGGTGGCAACTCGCCGGGGCGATCGTCCGGTCGCGTGGCAGAGGGAGGCGATGGTGACAGAGGGGCGCTCCACGAGAATCCGGACGATGGCCCCTCGCAGCTGACGGGCCGAGCCTTCGAACCGGGAGGCCGGCGACTGGCCGGCCTGCGTTGCCGCGCGGGGGACGGCGGCGAGGCCACGCCGCCGAAACGCGCAGCGGACCCTGAGCGGACACTCCGGGCATCGGGGGACCGGGCGGCAGACCTCTCGCCCCAGATCCATCACGGCTTGGTTCCAGACTGCCGGGTCGATCCCATCCATCACCACCCTCGCCGCGCGGTCCACCTCGACAGCCGACGCATCCCGGCCGTCCACGCCGAGGACGGCTCGGGCAACCACCCTTCGCACGTTGGTGTCGACGGCCGGGACCGGCGCGCCGAACGCGATCGAGGCAATCGCGGCCGCCGTGTAAGGACCCACGCCGGGAAGCGTCGTCAGGACCGCCGGATCCGAGGGAACGGCACCACCGTGTTCGGCTACGATCCCGCAGGCGGCATCCGACAGAGCGGCGGCCCGCCGGTTGTAGCCCAGCCCGGACCATGCCGTGAGGACGTCGCGGCGGGAGGCCACCGCCAGCTCCTCCACCGTCGGGAACCGTCGAATGAAGGAGCGGAACGCCGGCACCACCCTTGCGGCCTGGGTCTGCTGGAGCATGAACTCGCTCACCAGCACGTGGTAAGGGTTCGGTCGCGGCCGGCGCCACGGGTACGCCGAGCGCCGAGGCCGATACCAGTCGAGGAGTCGCGCCATGTCCACGCAGCCAGCCTACGCGGGCGACGGCGCGGGTGCCCCCGGAGTACGCTCTTGCCGAGATGACTACGGTCGGCCAGGTCATGACCACGAAGTTGATCAGCGTGGAGCCGTCGGCCACCGTGGCGGAGGCCGCCACGGTCATGGGGGAACGACACGTCGGTTCAGCCCTGGTCCTCGAGAAGAACCAGCTCGTGGGCATCTTCACCGAGCGCGACATCGTGCGCGCGCTTTCCCAGCACTTCGACGCGCCGGGACATCTCGTGGCCCACTGGATGACCACTGACCCGATCACCATCGAGCCCGCGGCTTCGGTCCAGGAAGCACTCGAGGTGATGCTGGCCAAGAACTTCCGCCACCTCCCGGTGAAGGAAGGCGGGTCGGTGGTGGGCATGGTCTCGATCCGTGACCTGTCCGAAGCCCTCGCCGAACAGGCCGAGGAGTCCGAGGACTGACCGACACGGCCGCCCGGAGGGCGCCGTCCTACCTCCCGTACGTCCCGACCAGCGTTCCCTTCGCTTCGATGCAGCATCGGATGACGGCCAGGACCTGCTCCAGCGTTGCGCCGGGGGCGATCGACGCGCCCTGAGCCGTCCGCAGCCCGTACAGCGTGAACACGTAGCGATGGGCAGGGTCGCCGCGGGGCGGACATGGCCCTCCGTACCCCGGCTTGTGGAACCCGTTGGTCCCCTGGACCGCACCGTCGGGAACGCCACCCTCCGGGAAGGAGTTCGCGGCCGCCGGGATCGCGTACACGATCCAGTGGACGAACTCTCCACCGCGGGCGTCGCGGTCCGTCACGATCAGTGTGAACTCCTCGCTGGGAGGGCCGCCGCTCCAGGAAAGCGGCGGCGACACGTCCTGGCCGTCGCACGTGTAGAGAGCGGGGATGGCCGAGCCGGCCGCGAACGCGGAGCTCGTCAGGTGGATCGAGTCCGTCTGGGAAACCTGCGGCAGCTGGCTGGTCGGCCCGGTCGTGCACGCGGCCGCGGCCAACAAGAGGAAAGCCAGGACGTCCGGGCGCGTGCCCTTCAGCACGTCAGGTGGAGGGCTGCCGCGGTACCCCTCGATCCGTGCCATGCGATTCGCTCCTTCGCGGCCGCCTGTTCGCGCCGGTGGCGTCCGGGCCTCTAGCATGCCGCAGTCGAGAGCGCTATGTCGGGACAGAGACATCGGACCGTGCGGCCGGCAGCGGGCCCGCCCGAGGAGCTGGTCAAGATCCTCCAGGAGGAGGGCATCGCGGATCCCCGCGTGCTCGAGGCGTTCCGCCGGGTCCGGCGGGAGCAGTTCGTGCCGCTCGCCTACGTCCTGCACGCGTACGAGGACCGCCCGCTCCCGATCGCCCGGGGCCAGGTGACCACCCAACCATCACTGGTGGCGAAGATGGTGGAGGCCCTCCGGCTCACGGGAAGCGAGCGGGTCCTCGAAGTGGGGACGGGCCTGGGCTTCCAGACGGCGATCCTGGCCGCGCTGGCCCGCGAGGTTCACTCGATCGAGCGCTTCGCCGACCTGGCCGAGCAGGCCCGCCGGAATCTGGCCGTGGCACGGATCGAGGGCCCAACCGTGGTCATCGGAGACGGGACTCGCGGCCTGCCCGAGCTCGCTCCCTTTCAGGCGATCGTCGTCTCCGCCGCCGCCCCCGCGGTGCCGGCGCCACTCGTCGCCCAGCTGTCCGAGGCAGGACGGCTGGTGCACCCGATCGGCCCGGGCGGCAACGAGATGGTCATCGCGTTTCGCAAGGAGGGCGGCCGTCTGGTGGAGGAGTCCCGCCTCGTCCCCGCGTACTTCGTCCCGCTGGTCGGACAGTTCGGGCTCCCCGACCCCTGAGGCCGTTCACCGGAGCTGCACGACGAGCCTCCCGCCCTCCTCCTGCACCTGCGTTCCCATGGCGGCACAGGCATCGCGGAAGCGGCGGCCGATCCACGCGACCTCGTCGCCCTCGGCCGGGCGGGTGAAACAGAATTCCAGCCGAAGCGGCACGGCCTCCACGCGGATCGGCCCACCCTGGTCGAGTGTCACCAGGAACAGCAGGCCGAGGTCGTTTCGAAGTTCCGGGTCCACGGCGTAGTCGTCCAGGAAGTCCCCCAGATCGAACAGGACGGGCCCCTGGATTCCGTGAAAGACGTGGGCGGAATGCCCGGCAACGAGTGTAGCCCCGGCCGCGACCAGTGCCGGGGCGGCCTGACGGACGTGCGGAACCGGTTCGGGGGTCATGTTCGGTCCCCAGTGAGGAGTCATCAGGACGGCATCGGCTCGGGACCGAGCCTCCGACACTCCGTCGATCAGCCATCCCGGCACTTCGTTCCACAGGTCGGCGTAGGCGACGCCAGGACGTCGGGGACCGGCAGCGAAGTCTTCGGGGTGATCGGTCACCCCCATGACGGCGAGCCGGAAGCCGTCCGCCTCCAGCACCACCGGCCGCCTGGCCCTCTCGACGTCCGGCCCGGCGCCCACCCAGGCGATCCCTCCGGCCGTGAGGTGCTCGAAGGTGTCGAGCAAGGCGACCTCACCGAAGTCCAGCGCGTGGTTGTTGGCGAGCGTGACGCAATCCACGCCCAGGTGGTTCAGCACGCCGACGGCGGCGGGCGGAGCCCTGAAGAAGAACGGCTTGTCCGACCGGGGCCAGGGCGCGCCTCGATCGGAGATGCAGCACTCCAGGTTCAGGACGAACAGATCGGCCGCCTGGGCGGTGGCGACGACGTCAGGATGCACCAGCGACTCGGGCCCCGCGAGGATCGGTCGCTCGGCGACGCTTCGCCCCAGCATCGTGTCGCCCGCGAGGGCCACGGTGATCGGGCTACTCGACGTCGACGCCCGCCCGCTTGACCTCGTCGATGGCGCGGTCGCCGTCCCCCTCGTGGAGGTCCACCGCCCGGATGCCCTCCAGGAGCACGGTCGTGTCGAACCCCTTCGCCGCCCCGTCCAGGGCCGTCTCCTTCACGCAGTAGTCGGTGGCCAGGCCGACCACGACGAGGCGCTCGATCCCGCGTGCCCGAAGGATCGACTCCATGGCCGTCTGCTCGGCCACCCCGCTGCGAGGGTCGCGCACGGTGAATCCCGAATAGCCGTCCTCGCCGCCCGTCCCCTTGCGGACGATCTCGCCCACCACCTTGAGGTCGGGATGGAAGTCCGCTCCCCACGTCCCCTGGACGCAGTGCACCGGCCAGATGCCACCGTCCTTCTGGAAGTGGGGTGTGGACTCCGGATGCCAGTCCTGCGTGTACACGACCATGGCCCCGGCGTCGAGCGCCCGCTCGATCTCGCGGTTCACCACGGGGACGACCTCGTCGCCGCCGGCCACCGAGAGGCTCCCCGAGGGATCGGCGAAGTCGTTCTGGACGTCGACCACGACGAGCGCGGTGTGGGGATCGTAGTCGGCTACCGCCATCACCCCCTCGGGTCCCGAGCGGCCTGTCGCGGGATCTCCTGGGCGAATTCCACCACATGGCCGTCGGGATCGAGCACGTGGAGCGTGCGGTGGCCCCACGGCCGGTCCACCGGACCGGACAGGATGGTGGCCGAGACCCCGCGGAGGCGCTCGGCCTCCCCGTCGACGTCCTCGACCAGGAAGACCACCTCGCCGAAGGGGCCGCCGGCCGCCCCTTCCCTGCCGATGAGGCCGGGCAGGCGAGCCCGTTCGTACAACGCGAATTTCGTCCCTTCGGTGGCGAACTCCGCGTAGCCGGCCTGGGAGAACTTGAAGATGAGCCCCGCGACGTCCCGGTAAAAGGCGATGGAGCGCTCGAGGTCGGTCACGAACAGGATCACGTAGTCGACGCTGCTTCGGTTCACGCGGCCGCCTTCGTCAAGTGCGCGACGAACCATCCGGTGGCCCAGTGCGAGACCTCTTCCAGCGCCCCAGGCTCCTCGAACAGGTGCCCGGCGCCCGGGATGACGATCAGGTCGTTCTCGCACCGAAGACGGCGCTGGGCCTCGCGGTTCAGCTCGAGGACAGTGCCGTCCTCGCCGCCTACGATCAGGAGCGTCGGAGCGGTGACCTGCTCCAGGCGGTCGCCGGCGAGATCCGGGCGGCCTCCTCGCGACACGATCGCCCGGACCCTCGAATCGGGTTCGGCCGCTCCCCAGAGAGCCGCTGCCGCGCCCGTGCTGGCCCCGAAATACCCGACAGGCAAGACCCCCACCTCCGGCTGGTGGCGCAGACGGTGGGTCGCGGCGATGAGCCGGTCGGCCAGCAGCTCGATGTCGAAGACGTTGGCCCGGTTCGCCGCCTCCCTGGCCGTGAGGAGGTCGAACAGCAGCGTGGCCAGGCCGGCCTCCACGATCCTGTCCGCGACGAGCCGGTTCCGCGGCGAGAGCCGGCTGCTCCCGCTGCCGTGGGCGACGATCACGGCGCCGGCCGGCTCGGGCGGCACGGTGAGGTCGCCGGGCAGCCGGACCTCCCCGACGGGGATCTCCAGCTCGCGCGTCTGCGGACGCATATCTGCATCTTGCCCCAAGCGATCTCCGCGTATCCTCGCCAACCGTGCGCCTCTATGACGAGACCAGCGGCGAGCCTCGCGAGGTCGGGGTCCGGCCCCGCATGGGCGTCTACGTGTGCGGGATCACGCCCTACGACTCGGCCCACCTCGGGCACGCGTTCACCTACGTCCACTTCGACGTGCTCGTGCGGTACCTCCGCCACCTCGGCGCCGACGTCGTCCACGTCCGGAACGTCACCGACGTGGACGACGACATCCTGCGCGTGGCCAGGGAACGAGGTGTGGACTTCCGAGAGCTGGCGGAGCAAGAGGTGGCGTCGTTCGAGCGGGCCATGAGGGCCATCGGGGTGACGCCACCCACGCATTCGCCCCGAGCCACCGAGTTCGTCCCGCAGATGATCGAAGAGGTCGAGGCCTTGCTCGCCGCCGGCCACGGCTATGAGCGGCGCGGGACCGTGTACTTTCGGGTGGCCAGCGACCCCGGATACGGGCGCCTGTCTCGACTCTCCCGCGAGGAGATGGTGAAGCTGGCCGCCGAACGGGGCGGCCACCCGGAGGACCCGAACAAGGACGACCCCCTCGACTTCGTCCTGTGGCAGGCCTGGCAAGACGGCGAACCATCGTGGGACAGCCCGTGGGGTCGAGGGCGGCCGGGATGGCACATCGAATGCTCGACGATGGCTCGCCGGCTGCTCGGGCAGCCGGTCGACATCCACGGCGGCGGTTCGGACCTCATCTTCCCCCACCACGAGTGCGAGCTGGCGCAAGCCGAAGCGGTGCCGGGCCCGCGCCCCTTCGTCCGTCAATGGATGCACACGGGAGCCGTTCACATGGCCGGGGAGAAGATGAGCAAGTCGCTGGGGAACCTGGCCTTCGTCGACGATCTGTTGGAGCGCCACGCGCCGGGCCGCCTTCGCGAGTTCCTCCTCCGTCACCACTACCGCCGGGACTGGGAGTTCGACGAGGTGGAACTCAGCCGGCCCCCCCCAGACACGGAGGATGGCCCCGCCACCCGAGAGGCGTTCTACGAGGCGCTTGATCAAGACCTCGACACCCCGAGCGCCTTGAAGGTGCTCGACCGCGCGGCAACATCGAGCGAAAGCGAGGCCCGCGCACTCGTCGCGGAGGCTCGGGGCCTCCTCGGCCTGTCGCCCCAGTCGATGTAGCCGCTACGTCGCGCGGCGTCTTTTCGAGGAAGCGATCCGGGCGCTGCCCACGCTTGGCGTGAATACGCTCTCGTGCCCGTCGGCCCAACGGACCCGGTAGCGCACACTGACCGACCCTTCGATGACCTCGAGGACCTCGCCCTCGCGAGTCGGGGTCCCGACGGACTCCGACTCCACGACGATCCGGTCTCCCGCCTTCCCCTGCATGGTCGACCTCCTTGCGATCTGCCGAGCCTGTTCTAGCTCACCCGGCGCGCCCTGGCCAATCGGCCGCGAACGCCGGCCGCACCGCAACCAACTGCCCGGCGCGTGCCGCGGCGCGAGTTCGCCACCAAAGGACAGGGGAGCGGCGGAGTGCCGCTCCCCTGTTCGCCACATTCGAGGCGACTCGTTCGTCAGGGCTGTTCCCCGTTCGCCGTGTCGCAGTTCGGGGGACACTCGTGGTTGACATCCTGCCCGTCGGGGTCTTGGTGGGTGTCGGTCTCGTTGTCCCCTCCGTTTTCGGACTCGTTGTCCGACTCGCTCGGGCTGGCGCCCTTCAAGCTGGACGTGGAAACCGAAGACCGCGAAGAAGCGACCTTCTGGGCCACGGTCGAGGCCGTCCCGCTGCCAGACACGATCGCCGCGGCCACTTGCGCCTTGACAGGAGCCCTCGCCGCCTTCTTGGGACTCGATGCACTCGCACCGAGGGCGAACCACAGTCCGAGTGCCAGCGTGACAGCCATAGCCGTCACTACGAAGAGCTTCCGCATACCGCTCACCTCCCTTCTTCCGGCCGACCCTACTGGGCGCCCGATGAGAGGTCAGTGAGATTTGGCCGCGATCGGCGAACCCTCATCGAGGCCTCACCTGGACAAGCGCCCACTCGAAAGGGCCACGTCGGCGAGCGTCTGCCTCGACGACGAACGGGGAAGGGCGAGCGAGAACGCGCTTCCCACCCCGACCTCGCTCGTTGCCCAGATCCGGCCCCGATGCGTCTCGACGATCTCCCGGCAGATGGCCAGGCCGAGCCCGGCCCCACCGGTGGTTCGGGTCCGGGCCGGAGCCTCGCGGAAGAACCGGTCGAACACGCGTTGCAGAACCTCCGGCGAGATCCCGGGACCGGTGTCCGACACCGTGATCCCCGCGTCGCTTTCCGCGCACCACACTGAGACACCGACCTGGCCCCCAGTGCCCGAATACTTGATCGCGTTGTCGACGAGGTTCGTCACGACCTGGCGGAGCCGGTCCCGGTCTCCCACGGTCGGGGCCCGGCCGCCTTCGACAGTCAGAGAGACCCCCATGGTCGCGGCGAGCGGATGCAGTTCGGCAACGACCGATTCGGCGATGTCCCGGAGGTCGAGTGGGGCCCGCACGAGCTGGAGCTTCCCCTCGTCCAGGCGGGCGAGCGTGAGGAGGTTCTCGACCGTGCGGCCCATTCGTTCGACCTCTTCGATCGCGCTCTCGAGAACCTCCCGAGCCTCCGGCGCGAGGTGGCGCGACCGCAAGCTCACTTCGAGCTCCGAGCGCATGACGGCGATCGGAGTGCGCAGCTCGTGGGAAGCGTCGGCCACGAACCTCCGCTTCTCCTCCACGCCGCGCTCCAGCCGGTCGAGCATGCCGTTGAGCGTCCGCGCGAGTCGTCCCACCTCGTCGTTCCCCGTCGGAATGGCGATCCGCTCGTCGAGCTGATCGATCCCGATCCCCGAGGCCTTGTCGGTCATCCGAGAGACGGGCAAGAGCGCCTTGCGGGCCAGCCACCATCCCACCAGGGCCGCGGCCACGAGAACAGCCGGACCGGCGGTGAGGATGAGCACGAGCAATCGATGGATGGAGGCGCTGACCTCGTCGAGGGACGTGGCCACGACCAGAACCACCCGGGTCGAGCCGCTGGGGACGGAA
>Ga0070708_100000662_pt1 | contig 26108 bp, 21 predicted proteins | sample KBSK5503metaG_FD_65469 | JGI IMG/M metagenome (GOLD analysis project Ga0070708, IMG submission 65469) | Corn, switchgrass and miscanthus rhizosphere microbial communities from Kellogg Biological Station, Michigan, USA - KBS K5-50-3 metaG | ecosystem: Host-associated > Plants > Roots >... | reverse complement strand
CGCGAAAGCACGCATCCACTGGACCTTCACCCTTGCCGCCGCCCGACGAAAATTGCGGAAACTCTACCCGTCAATCGAAGATTAACAAGACACTAGGCCCTCTTGCCGCACACCGTGCGGCAGGCCCGATACTGGAGCGCCTCTGCATAAAGATTGCATCCTGAGGAGGCTCAACGTATGCTCCCTGTGCACCACATGCACCAGCATCTCTGCACCTCTCTCCCGCCTAGACTCGGCTCGTGTGTGAGATCGCCTGGGATGGCGCGTGCAGGAGGAGATAATGCCATGACGAACGCTGAACAGGCCCAAGGACAGCTTCTGGAACTGGCCGCCCTGCGCCAGTGCTTTACGGAACTTGCACTGCCTCCCGCTGTGCGCCAAACCCTCGACAGCGCCTTCATGGAGAGTGAGAAGCGACTCCAGCAGCGCTTGGAGCAGATGACGTGGCAGATCCAACGCAGTGCCCTGCTGGGCGATATTGCTGGGAAGATAGTCCATGAGATCCGCAATCCCCTGAATGCAATCTTCTTGCATGCGGATGTCGTACAGGGGGAACTCCAGTGTCCGACGCTTGACAGCCGTACCCAAATGCTGGAGTCCCTCACAGACATCCGCCTGGAAGTCCGACGCCTGTATGACATTATGCAGGATTATCTGGCCCTCGCACGTCTCCCCGTTGTGCAGTATGAGCCTGAGGATATGGGCAATTTTCTCCGCGAGTGCGGGCGGGTCGTACAGGAGCAGGCGAGGACCCGTGGGGTCATACTCCATCTGCAAGGACTCGCGCGCCTCGGCTCTGTGTCCCTCCACAAAGGGGCCTTACAGCGCGCCTTTGTGAATCTGCTGCAGCGGGCGCTGGACGCGATACCGCAGGGCGGCACCGTGACCCTCCGGGGCCGGCGCACTGCCTCCCATAGTATCGTCGAGATACGCGATACTGGCAGTGCCATCTCCGAAGAGCAGTTGGATCTCCTTTTTGAACCTCTGTACAGTACGGGTTCGGAATGGACAGGCCTGGGGCTCTATGTTGTGCGCGAAATCGTCCTGGCCCACCATGGGACCATTGACGTCCAGAGCGCGCCCGGCCAGGGCACCACGTTTACGGTGACGTTGCCCCTCGTAGCCATGGAGGGCATGCGCCAACTCCGTTAGAAAGTACATTCTGTTCCGGAGGACAGACCATGCGTTATGAAGTCACGACAACTCTCGCACCGCAGGCAGCCATTGCCTATGCTAAAAACTACTTTGGGCCGCAGGGTGTAGGCCTAAACGTTATTGATGAACATGAGACCTCTGTCACCCTAACGGGGGGCGGTGGCCATGTGTCGGTCGTTGCCTGTAGTGATGAGAAGAAGACGATCCTGGAGTTAGAGACACGCGAGTGGGATTATCCGGTGCGGCAGTTTATGCGGGTGGTGAGCTAGAGCGGGTACGGTATATGCCCCTGGGCCATGAGAGCCATCCGAGATGTGCCTGGATGACCAAGAGCCGATGGTGCAGGTAGAAGGAAGACGCCTATGCACGAGCAAGGCTTCAAGACGAGTTCCACGGGTCTGGTGCATGGGATGCCCCCAGAGCCGTGTGTCGTGGTGATTTTGGGCGTGGCGGGTGACCTGGCCCGTACGACCCTCGTGCCTTCGCTCTATGCTTTGGGATGTCAGAGGCTGTTGCCTGAGCCGTTTGCTCTGCTCGGGATGGCCCGCAGAGCCTGGGATCACGACACCTTTCGCGCTGCCATCCGGACCTATGCCCAGGAGAAAAAAGGCTTTAGCGATGAGACCTGGCGGCAGTTTGCCCAGCGCCTCCATTTTGTGCGCGGGGATCTCGATGCGCCGCCGACAGAGGACTATGCCAGGCTGCGTGAATGCCTCAAGGCCGTGCAGGCGGAGCACCACATTCCCGATAATGTGCTGTTTCATTTCTCTGTGCCGCCACAGCTCTATGGGGACATTGCCCACAAACTTGCTGCCGCCTCGCTCCTCAAGAGTGACAGCGGTGGCTGGCGGCGCCTCATTATCGAAAAGCCGTTTGGCAGCGATGCAGCCTCGGCACAGGCGCTCGACCGTCAACTGCTCAAGGTGGTCAATGAAGAACAAATCTACCGTGTGGATCACTACCTGGGGAAAGAGACGGTCCAGAACATGCTGGTCTTCCGCTTTGCCAATCCAGGCTTTGAGCCTATCTGGAACCACCACTACATTGATCACGTCCAAATTACTGCGGCAGAGGACGAAGGCATTGGCACGCGCGCCGGGTATTACGATACCACTGGAGTGGTGCGTGACATGGTGCAGAGTCACCTGCTGCAGCTCCTCTGCATGGCCGCCATGGAACCTCCAGTGTCCTACGACGGGGTCGCACTACGCAACGAAACCGTGAAGGTGTTGCAGGCGATCCGCCCGGTAGATGTCCAGCGTGACTGTGTCTTAGGGCAGTATGGGGCTGGGGGACTCGACAACCACGAACTCCGGGCCTACCGTGACGAGGCGAACGTGCTGCCGGACTCCGCCACGCCTACCTTTGCGGCGCTCAAACTGACGCTGGATAATTGGCGCTGGGCGCGCGTGCCGTTTTACGTGCGCACGGGCAAACGGCTGCCGCGCAAGTGCACGGAAATCAGCATCTATTTCAAGCCCACGCCGCATCTGATGTTTCCTGTCGACAACGGCGCACAGTGGCACAACAATATCTTGACGTTTTGCCTCCAGCCCAACGAGGGCATTGTGCAGACCTTTTTGGCTAAGCAACCGGGACCAGACATCTGCCTGCGTCCGGTCACTATGCATTTTCGCTATGATCTGACCTTTGGGATTACCTACCCGCCGAGTGCCTACGAATGGTTGCTCCACGATGCCATGCAAGGCGATCAGACGCTCTTTGCGCGCTCAGATTGGATCTACGAGGCCTGGTCACTTGTCGACCCTGTGATGACATACTGGGAAGCGCAAGGAGCCCGAGACCTGCCTCTCTACCCTGCCGGCACATGGGGACCCGGGGCAGCGGAGGCTCTCGTGGCACGAGATGGCCGAGCCTGGCATATGGCGTAGGCGAGAGCTGAGTCTGCAATACCTTTGCACGCATTGACCCACTACCATGAGAAGCCATGCAGATCATGAACATGCATGGTGTTAATTCCATAATTGACGAAGCATTCTTGAGAGTGTATAGTCATACTAAACACCCTGTGATCTTGGGGTGATAAAGAGATTATTTCAGGAGCAGGGTCTCTTTAGAGTATGGAAAAATGCCTTGGAAATTTCCCTTTCGAGGCCTTGGAAGTTTACCTGACCCGGCTGTGCAGAATAAAACGGATTCTCTGGGAGAGGATACATCTGTTTATTAAAACTAAACAAAAGGAAACCATTCCTATTCAGGAGAGTGCTCGTTTGTGGTGCGTATCACCAGGGCTAGTCGCGGGCGTTCTTGCCTGCACCGCATTGACCCATATGAGCTAATGCATGGGTTTACCTCTAGAGCACCCTTATCTCTTCTTAGGAAGATGAGGACCTCGTTGGTATGACAGTCCAACAGGAAGCGAAGGTATTGTCCGATCTGCACATGCAAGCATTACTCATTCGCAGTGTTGAGCAGCGCCTACTCGAACTGTTTGCACAGGGCAAATTGTCTGGGACCGTGCATACCTGTATTGGTCAGGAATGGTCAGGGGTTGCCGTTGCTGCGGCTCTGCAAGAAGGCGATCTCCTGTTCAGCAACCACCGCTGCCATGGGCACTACCTCGCCTGGACAAACGATGTTGAGGGCCTCGTTGCAGAGCTCATGGGGAAGCAGACTGGCATGTGTGGTGGGCGGGGAGGTAGTCAGCATATCTGCTCCCAGGGGTTTTTCAGCAATGGCATCCAGGGGGGCATTGCCCCTGTGGCTGCTGGCCTGGCGTTTGCCCAAAAACGCACCGGCATGCCTCATATTACAGTCGTATGCATTGGTGATGGGACGCTGGGGGAAGGAGTACTGTACGAGGCCCTGAATATTGCTGCCAAATGGGAGATCCCCTTGTGCGTGGTACTGGAAAATAATCTCTATGCCCAGAGCACGCCCCAGCACCTGACCCTGGCTGGCGATATTCTCGCACGAGCAGCGGCGTTCGGGATCAAAACCGCGCAGGGTAATACCTGGCAACCTGAGGCCCTCCTTGTCACCGTGGCCGAGTGTGTAGCCTACGTGCGTCGCCAGTGTGTACCGCTCTTCCTGCAAATTGATACGTATCGACTGCGGGCGCACTCCAAAGGTGATGACGACCGCGACCCGCAGGAAGTGCAAGCCTATTGCGACAAGGATCCCTTAACACTGTTCCTACGGGAACATGACTCAGAGGATCTCGCCGAGGTTATGGCACAGCATAGCGCCCGTATTGATATGGCCGTGGCATGTGCGGAAGCCGCCCCCGATGCTGAGGCCATAGAAACGGATGACGAGGTCCCGGTGTGTGCCTGGCCCGTGTGGGAGCGCACACGCTTAACAACGTCTGAGCGCGTTGTCCATGTGCTGCATCAGGCATTGCAGCGCAATATGCGCCGGGATGCCCGGATCCTGCTGCTGGGCGAGGATATTGCTGGACCCTATGGGGGTGCCTTCAAGGTCACACAAGATCTGAGCCAGGAATTTCCTGAGCGAGTGCTCAATACGCCCATCAGTGAGGCCGCTCTGGTAGGCCTGAGTAGTGGTCTCGCCCTGCAGGGCTGGTTGCCAGTCGCCGAAATCATGTTTGGGGACTTTCTGACGTTGGCGTTTGATCAATGGCTGAATCATGCCGCCAAGTTTCGCTATATGTATAACGAACAAGTGCGTGTGCCGTTGATTGTGCGCACGCCGATGGGTGGCAAGCGTGGGTATGGCCCGACCCACAGCCAGAGTCTTGAAAAACATTTTTTGGGGATCCCCGGCACCAGGATGCTGGCGTTGCATGCGCGTTATGATCCAGGACAAGTGTACGATGCGTTGTTCGAATCGATTGATCGGCCGACCCTGGTGATTGAGAACAAATTGCTCTATGGCCAGCGCATAACAGACGACGTGCCGACCGGCTTTGTACTCGAGCATAGTGACGAGCGCTTTCCAACCACCCGGCTGCGCCCTGAAGGCCCCCCTGACGTTACCATACTGTGTTATGGCGGGATGCTGACGGAAGCCGAGAGTGCCATTGACCAATTATTCGAGGTGCATGATCTCATCTGCGAAGTGATCTGTCCTCTCCAACTGTATCCTCTGAATCCGTGGCCTCTTGTCGAGTCTATTCAGCGCAGCGGTAGGTTGCTCGTGGTCGAGGAAGGGCTCAGTTTCGCGGCATTTGGGGCGGAAGTCATTGCGCAAGTCGCCGAGAGTGCGTCGGGGGTGCTACGGCAGGTCCAGCGTGTGGCCCCCCCTCGCCACCCTATTCCAGCTTGTGGACCGCTGGAGAAAGCGCTCCTGCCCGGTGCGCCCCATATTGTTAAAGCCGTTGTGGAGCTTGTCCAGCATGCCTAAGCGCACGTCAGTGATTATTCCGCGGGAAAACGTCAACGACGCAATGGTCACGCTCGTCAACTGGTGCGTGGAGAATGGTACGTTTGTGGAGGCCGAGCAAGCCCTGGCGGACGTTGAAGGTAGCAAAGCGGTGTTTACCATTTCGGCCCCCGTAGCAGGAGTCGTGCAGTATACCCTGAGCCCCGGGCAGGAGGTGGAAGTGGGGGGGGTGTTATGCCTGATAGATGGGAACGAAGCACTGCCCCCCCCTGCCGAGGCGCTTCCAAGCCAGTCTGAGACCACGCCGGCGGTGACAATTCCAGTGTCCCAAAGCGAGGCGCTGCGACCAGTGGCAGAGACCATGCCGGTGCTGACCGAGGCTGGTAACGGCATCACGGCCGTATCTTCTGGACGGCGCCAGCCGCGGTTTAGCCAGAAAGCCGCCGCCTTGCTCCAGCAACATGGCCTTGCTCCCGAACTTTTTATGGGTCAGGGGTTGGTCCGAGTGCAAGAAGTACTGCAGAGACTGGAAGGGCATGGGCCGCGGACGGCTTCCCCTCCCGAGGCTGAGCTGAGCTGGCCGGCGGACGCTGCCTCGCGTCCTGAGCCTGTGGCAGCGCTCGGCGTCCCTGTGCACACGGTGCCGCTGGCGCAGCATAAACACACTGAGAGGCGTTATCTGGCGTCGAGCTTCTCCAATACCCTCCCCAGTATGGTGACGGTAGCGGTACCAACCCGTGGTTTGCGAGCTGCCGCCGCCCAGTCTCCCAAGTTCTCTGGCAGTGTGACGGCGTTGATCCTCTTCGAAGTCGCTCGACTCCTGCACAAATATCCGGCTTTGAATGCGTTTTATGCCCGTGGTGCCATGCATGTCTATGAGGAAATCAATATTGGCTTTGCCGTCGATGCTGGGCATGGTCTGAAGGTGCCGGTTATCCACCAGGCTGACACCAAGAGCCTCCAGGACATTGCGAGTGAAATGCAGGAGTACCTCCTGAACTATCTGGAGAACTCACTACGCGTGGAATCGTTGGTCGGCGGTACGTTTACCATTACCGATTTGTCGAGTGAAGGGGTGTTCACCTTCTCTCCGCTGATCAATCAGGGCCAGTCGGCTATTTTAGGCGTTGGCGGGGAATTTTTTCTGCCCAATAGCCCTGCAGGGCTGTTCAACCTTATATTGTCGTTTGATCACCAGCTTGCTGAAGGACGGCAGGCCGCCCAATTTTTACAAGATCTGGCCTATCGCCTGCAGGCATATAGCGCCGTGTTCAAGAGCGACATGAGCCATGAGGTGGGCGCGGAAGAGTTGCATTGTGCGCGCTGCCTGGCGTCATTACGTCAGCTCCAACGTCTCGGCACGGTCCAGCAGGAGGAGCATTTTCTCGTGCAAACGGTACAACCCGACGGCAGACATGAATACCGTTGTAATACCTGTTTGCAAGGGTGGTAAAATGGAGCCGCAGGCCCTCCTCCAGCACACTGTTGCGACCTTCCTGGGTGTAGAGCCGCAGCACATCCAGCCGGCCTTCTCCCTCACCGGCACACGCCTGCATAGTTCCCTGGCGCGCGCCAGATTATATATAGCTCTCCAGCAAAGCCTGGGCCTACAATGTCCAGCCGTGTTTACGGCGCGGACATATGGAGAATTGCATACCGCAGTGTTTAGTACACCGGCGGCAGCACCTGAAACCGCTCCTCCGCAGTCCAGGCAAAGTGTGGCTGGGGACGCAGGACTCTCTGAGCAGGTCAGCCTGGCTGGGGGGCTTGGGTGTGGTATTGATATCGAGATGGTGGACAATCTCCCGAGGGTCCAAGACTACTGGGAAGATCCCTTCTATACAGCAACGTTCACCGCTGCTGAAACTGCCTATTGCCTTTTGCAGGCAAGTCCTCCGATCCACTTTGCGGCGCGCTGGTGCGCCAAAGAGGCCCTGAAAAAGTGTGATCCAGCCTATAGCCATATGGCCATGAACCAGCTCGAAGTGGTTCTCACGGCAACGGGATCTCCAGTGCTCCAGAGCGCCATGCATGGGACGTGGGAACGTTTGCCGGTCACTGTGAGCCTGTCGCATACCACGTCTGTGGCAGCGGCGGTTGTGATCAAATCCCCGGCGCTCAATGGCGCACACCAGAGTAGCCCAGCCCTAGTGGCACTGTCATCTTCTACAGCCCCTGTACGGCCAGTTCCAGCATCGTCTTCAATGTCTACGCCACGGCTTCAGGAGCGGTTACTACCGACGCTCCTCGGTATAGGAGCGCTCGGGATGGCATTATGGGCCTTGGTACGCACCTGGTAAGCAGCGGGGCGCTACGGAGGACACATGCGTCTCTTCTTGGCAAAATGCCTGGCCAAAGGTTGTGAGATCTGGGCCCGCAGTTGGATGCGTTGCGCTGGTATCCCCGGGGTGGGTAGAGTGGCGATGCGCCTTGCCTCCTGGTGGTGTCCGCCCTATAGGGGCCGAGTCATGTTGGCGGGCATGCATCGACGCGGCTATATTGCCCCGAGTGCGACGCTGCACCATACGGCACTCCGTCTTGGGGACCACATATTTATTGGTGATCGTGTGCTCATTTACCAGGCGGATGAAGACAGTGGCCCTGTGGATCTTGGGGCACGCGTACGTGTGTCTCGCGAAGTCATTATCGAGACGGGAGCAGGCGGAGGGCTGACCATAGGGGACGACACATACGTCCACCCGCGTTGTCAATTTTCGGCATACCACAGTTCGATTCGCATCGGGCGCGGCGTGTCCATTGCCCCAAACTGTGCCTTTTATCCTTACAACCACGGCATGGCCCCTGATCTGCCTATTCGCCGGCAACCTTTGCGCTCTCGCGGCGATATTATTATTGAGGACGAAGTCTGGCTGGGATATGGGGTTATCGTGCTGGATGGTGTGCGGATTGGCTCTGGAGCGGTAGTCGGCGCCGGCTCAGTTGTGGTCCATGATGTTCCCCCTGGAGCTATAGCACAAGGCGTACCAGCGCATGTGATCATGTTCCGGAGTGACTTGCCGAACCACAACGGTGTCCCCATGTCAATAAAGGAGGCATAGTATACAGGGTCAAACGCCTTTGAGCATTGCAAGCCTCTTGCCTGCAGAGTATGGATGGTAGGCGACAATATTCGCTGCGCACTTTCTCACAATTCGCATGCACTTCTCCATGTACATATTCCTGCTGCGTATGGTGCACGACATCATGCATATCGCCCTTGCACGCCCGATAGCTGCTGGCAGAGTCCGGCAGTGTGCTCCGGGCTATCCTGGTATCTTCCCCTTGAGAGAACTCCTGGCCGCATGCCATACAGCGCAGCCGTTCGATGTGCTTGTGCTTCCCTGGCTACGACCGCTGGGCGATGTTGTCTGTGCCGAGACCATTGCACAGAGGCCCTGTGGATTTGGGTATGAAAATCGGGTATATCTCTCCTGCGCTGGTGTCGTCTGTGGCATAGAGGTCCTCCTGTGGTATGGCATGAACCGCAAGATACAGATTTGACGCGCGTGTTTCCGTGTTACTTTTCTCCAGGACTAGGCATGCATCCAAGGGGGGTATTATCTGAATGTGCGCCATGAAGCTATGACGATGCAATGCATGCACTCGTACTCAAGGGAGGTGACCAGACTCCACCAAGCTCTGGGGTCAATTCCAGGCCGACATGAAACACCATTGCATCACAGCAGGAGGAGTCTCCGATGGACTCTGTGAACGTAGGCGAACGCATTCGGCAGCTCCGCCTCGGCTTAGGAATGTCGGTACGGGCCCTCGCCGCCAAGACTGGCTTTTCTCCCAGTCTTATTTCCCAGGCGGAAAACAGCCAGGTCACGCCGTCCATCGGGTCGCTGGAGCGCATTGCCATGGCACTCGGGGTCAGCCTCGGAAAGTTTTTCGCGGAGCCAGAGACCAGTACTGTGCATCTGGTGCGCGCCAGCGCTCGTCCGAAGCTCACCAGCACCTGGTCGCCGGTCTCGATCGAGGCACTCGCTCCCCTGGATGAAGCGGGAAAGCTGGAGCCCGTCATGCTCACCATGGAGCCAGAAGGACGTAGCGGGAAATTTCCTGCGGCGCCTGGGGGAGAGAAGTTTGCCCTCGTTGTTGAAGGGGAGGTGACCCTGACGCTGGGGGACGAGGTGCATGTCCTCAGGAAAGCCGATGCGATCACATTTACCCCAGCAATCCCATATGAGTGGACTAATATCAGCGCCGGACCCACTCAAGTGATGATCGTCACTGTCCGCGTGTTGCCTTAAAGGCCAGCGCCACGCACGCGGACGGTGTGCAGGGCTGCGCATTCCCAGCATCGTCGTACCGCTACTCCCAGGATCGCTGGTCTACTCACAGCGGTCTGTGCGCCTGCCTCCGTGGCAACACTGACGCGCCCGTAAGCACTGCGCTGACACCCTGATTCTGCCGGGAGTTAGCCCCGTCTGCCGCAGAGTTTTCCCCAGAGACAGTGGAGAAGTCCGCTGGCGCTTTGTGCAGCAAGGATTTTCTCTGGCTGCGTCTGTACGAAAAACGCCCGTTAAATCGACAGGCGCTGTGGCGCGATTTTTCCACCGCTCATATGTAGAAAAACCCGTTACAGAAATCTATGTTCAGTTTGTGATCTTCAACGATAAGTAGCGTTCAATCTTCAACGCTATGTGGCGCCAATAACAAGTGTGCTGCGGGCAGCCTCGACCACATCCTCTGTGATGACACGCAGTTCGTTGATACGCAGGATCCGCTCAATCTGAACGAACAGTCTATGTAGCAGTCGGAAGTTGCCGTTGGTGATGCGGCTGATGGCCGCAATGGCCTGCGTGTCTGTAAAGTCAGCCTTGTCGAGGGACAAGCCCAGTTTGCGCCAGTGGCGCGTCAACACAAACGTGAGCTCATCGCCTTGCAGCGGACGGTAGTGATGCGCGAAACCGACGCGGCTATAGAGCTGAGGATAACGCGCCATACGTTTCTCGATGCCCGGCATGCCAATGAACATCAAGCCGATCGTCGTGCGATCAAACATGTCACGCAGATATTCGACGGCTGCGGTCGAGAGCCGTTCGGCTTCATCAAGAATGATCAACTCGACCATACTGTCCCGAGAGCCGAAGCGCTTCCCGTCACTGTCGGTCTTTTCATCCTGTTTAATACAGATATCCACGCGCGTGGTCATCCGCTCCAGGTCTATACGGAGTTCACGCAGGGTGCCTCCGACCGTCGGGGTATGGAAAACGGTCCGGGAGCGTGCCAAGGCGGCATACACGTGTGCATCGGAGGGATCACGCGGCCCCCAGGTGTGCAGCAGCGATTCGGCGACATCCCAGTGGGCATGGCGGCGGGCGGAGAGTGTTTTGCCCACTCCGGCGGGACCAAAGCACAAACCAATCGTGCGATGGGTGCGAATCGTGTGCGCGAATTCCGTGAAACGTCGGTGTTCCTTGGTCGCGATGAAGGGGCCGGTGCGACGGTCACTCGAACCAGCCGTCATGGCTTGTCCTCAAGATAGGTATACAGTTTTGGCGCAGTACGCCGTGGCGTCGCCGCCGCTTGCGGCGGTGGCGGGTGGCTTTGGGCCTGATCCGGAAGAAAGTCGGCAACTTTGGCCAGCCGCTCCTTGATGGCCGTCCGTAGCGATCGGCGATGTCTGGCACGCGCCGTTTGAATGTCTTTGAGTGTTACGGTCCGCCCAGCATGTTCTGGGTTAATCGCCCGGCACAAAAAGTGGTTGCGGTGAAAGACCCGAATTTCGGCGATATCACGCGGATCATAACGAATGGTGACAGACTCGCCGACATAGGCCGCCAGCGTGGGATCCATATAACGGAGCCCCTGAAAGTGCACGCCGTCTCGGCGCACCATACGGGACTGCGCCACCATGACCAGGAGCAGGTCCAGCGCCTCCAGACTCTCCGGCATACGCGGCAGCCACCCTTGGCCAAGCCACGCTTTGATTGGTGCAATGCTGATTTCACGATGCGGACGGTTGTTATAGGTGCCTAGGAAATAGTCACCAATGGTGGTATCGAGCTCCGGTAGCGAGAGTCGTGGAGGTGTCGCGGGTTTTCCGTGGCGGAGATACCCCGGAAGCGCGGCGAGACATTCCGTATTCAGTGTCCCAAAGAGCCGCTCAACCTTCCCGCGGCCCTGAGGCCGTCCAACTGTCGAATAGACCAGTTGGCAATGGAGGTCTGCCGCGACCTGCTCGAGATGCGTGCTGGTGAAATCACTGCCATGATCGACATGGAGCACATCAGGAATCCCGCAGACGGGCCACGCGGCATGCGGCTTACGCCACATCGCCTGGCGTAAGGCCAGCGCGGTTTGCAGCGCAGTCGGTGCCCCCAGGAAGATGGTGTAGCCCGCAACCGCACGCGAATAATCATCCATAATAAGGGTCAGCCAGGGACGCACCGCTGCGCCATTGGCGTCGAGCACCAGGATATCGAGCAGGGTATGATCGGCCTGCCAGATGGTATTGGGGCCTTCGGCACGATGCCGGTAGATGAGTTCATACCGGTCGCGAAAAGCCGCAGGTCCGTCCTGCGCAAGCGTCACCATGGCCGGAGGCAAATCACGCACAATCCCATACACACTACTATAGGAGGGGGGCGTCCATTGGCGCTGCGTTGCGAGCTCGCCTATGCGGCGATGAATGGCCGCAACGGACGGACGCGGTTTGCGCAACGCCATGCCCTCGATCACCTCCACGAGTTCCGCAGGGAGCTTGCGATGGCCTGTATCGGATCGTGTGGCTCTGACCAGACCAGCCAACCCGGTGGCACGGTATCGGGCGAGCCAACGCTGCACGGAGCGGAGTGGGACACCGGCATCACGGGCAGCCTCAGGCAAAGGGACCCCGTCGTTGAGGTGGGGCCGCAGCACTGCAAAACGCCTCATGGCCTCTTGGCGCTCTTCCTCGGTGTCTGCGGCCAGAGCCGGTGCCCTGTTGTGCTCCTGATCCATAGCGCGCACACCACTCCCTCACCCGTTCATGGGTGTCCGCAAGGGGATCGTCGAACGGACAGGTCTCTGCGCACGTTGACCAGCAGACAAAACCTATCTGTGACCTCTCTCATTGAGATGGTACGATATTGTGTGCATTGAGGGGAGGCTTAACGTACATTTTCTGGCATGACCGCAACACTCGTGGGCTATGCCCGCTGCTCCACAGACAAACAAGACCTCGCCGCACAGCAGGCGATCCTCAAGGAACTTGGGGTCGCACCGGATCGGATCTATATGGATCGCGGCCTGAGCGGCACCACGCGCGCCCGGCCCGGCCTGGATCAAGCCCTCGCGGCCGTCCGCGCTGGCGACACGCTGGTCGTGCCCAAGTTAGACCGGTTAGCACGATCGGTGCCAGACGCTCGGCAGATCGCCGACGCCCTGGTCGCACGTGGGGTGAAGCTGGCGCTGGGGACCAGTGTGTATGATCCAGCCGATCCGATGGGGAAGATGTTCTTCAACATCCTGGCCACCTTCGCCGAGTTCGAGGCCGACTTAATCCGTATGCGCACCCGAGAAGGCATGGCCATTGCCCGCGCCAAGGGGAAGCTGAGGGGCAAGCGCCCCAAGCTCTCTAACAAACAGCACAAAGAGCTGTGGCGGATGCACGATACCGGCGAGTACTCCATCAGCGATCTGGCGGAACTCTTCGCCGTCTCCCGCCCAACTGTCTACCGCACCATTGCCAGGAAGACGCAACGAAGCTCATGGTGAGAGGCGCCACATAACGGTGAAGATTGAGCGCCATTGATCGTTGAAGATCACATCAGTTCAAGCCTCATATGGTATCTTTTTGCACACTGATGCCGGGGACACCACGCTTACTCGTCCCTATGGCTCCATGACTGGATCTGTTCCATGCTGCTAGGCTACATACGGATCTCAAAATCTGATGGGTCGCAGAGCCTCGATCTGCAACGGGACGCACTCCTTGCCGCAGGGGTGGCTCCAGACCGCATCTACGACGATCTTGCCTCTGGTCGCCATGACGCGCGTCCCGGGCTAGAGGCCTGTCTGAAGGCCCTGCGCCCAGAGGATACGCTGGTGGTGTGGAAGCTCGATCGGCTCGGGCGCAATCTCCGGCATCTGGTGACACTGGTCGAGACCTTGCACCAACGGGAGGTGGAATTGAAGGTCGTAACTGGCCAGGGGGCGCAGATCGATACCACGACCGCGAACGGTCGTCTGGTCTTTGGGATTTTTGCGGCGTTGGCCGAATTTGAAGCCGAACTGATCCGTGAACGGACACGCGCCGGACTCGCGGCGGCTCGGGCTCGGGGGCGGCAGGGGGGCCGACCGCGCAAAATGACGAAAGCCACGCTGCGCATGGCTATGGCCGCCATGGTGGATCGTGAGGCAAAGGCGACAGAAGTAGCGCAGCGCCTGGGTATCGCCCGCACCACACTGTACCTCTATCTCAATGGAGATGGCTCCCCCAAAGCGTTGGGCCAGGCGCTCCTCCGTCGGGGCGCTGGTGTATAGCTCTGAACACGCAGCCGACAGCCTTCTCTTGTCCAGGGAAACATACACATGTCCAGAGAAACATACACGGTCTGGAGACCGCTGCCCCCGGACTGCGGCGCTGCGGCGCTGCGTGCTTTATGCAGCTTTAACGGCGATAAACCCTCAGAGTGAGCAGAGGGGAGCGTTATCAGTGGTGGCTCCACAAGTGTGGATGATAGTACCTACACTGGCATCTGGCACGATTTGTGCACGGTTTGGGCAATATGATGTGTAGATGTCTACCTGTCGTACGTACACCGCTGCACCGAGAAAAATTATCATCCCTGTGGAATACAGTATCGTGTCATATGGTTGTAGAAATGTCTAATTGTATGGTACTACCAGTGTTGCGAATGCCGAGAAAATTGCGGAATACTACGTGGGAAAAGAAAGTTTAAGATACAGTTGGACAATCCTTGAAGAATGTTTTAATATGTAACATGATAAGTAAGAAAGTAACGGAACAGATTAGGGAAACAAAATAGGGTTGGCGATTCAGCTTTCGCAGGGCCAAGATCGCCAACCCCTCTCGCCACGAGGGGGCGCCTCATGGCATGTGTAATTATAGTAAAAATTGTCACTTGGGGCAACTTAGGCGTATCTATCCAGGCGCGCTTAGGCCTTACTTTGTGGGACAAAGAAGGCTTGAGTGCGCCTTTTTTTGGGTCAATTTTTTTAGTTCTATTTGATATAAAATCGAGCATTTCTGCACTGTGATGACGTTCGACGATATACACTGCCAAGCAGCCTCTATACGCATAGAGGTAAGCGTGACAGTGGTAAGCGAGACGGGCTCTCCAGGGGGCCGGTGAGGAAGTGCAGGGAAGCAGCCTGTAACTGAGAGGGCGAAGCTGTGAGGTTAAGGAGGAGCACTATGCTAGACATTTGTGGACTCCACCGCATTCAACGAGCACTCATAGGCTGTTTGGGGCTGGCGCTGGGCCTAGGAGGGTGTGCGTCGTCATTGCCATCGCTACCAGCGCCGGCGGAGCGCCCGCCCTTGAGCGGGATGGGGGAAGAGCCACGACAGATACCGACCACGGGCTTTACCCTTGGACCAGGCGATGTCCTGCGCGTGAGCGTGTACGATAACCCTGATCTGTCGCAGGAAGTGACGATCGAAGCCGATGGTGCTTTCTCGTATCCCCTGATTGGCCGCGTCCAGGCGGGTGGCCTGCCGGTGCGTCAACTGGAAAGTCTCTTGGCCAAGCGTTTCGCCGAGGGTTACCTCGTATCCCCACAGGTGGGGGTGACGGTGACCCAGCATAAAAGCCAGCAGGTCTATGTCATGGGGGCTGTCAGCAAACCGGGGCCCTATGCGTTACAGCGTCAGACGACGCTCTTAGAGGCCTTGTCAACAGCGGGGGGGCCGACTCCTGAGGCTGGTTTTGAGGTTATTCTGACCCACGCTACAGATAAACAGACTCTTCCATCTGGAACTTCCAAAATCTCTGCTGCTGCAAACGGGCAGTCCGCTCTGCGGGTGTCGCTCGAACAACTGATGGCGGGCGGGGTCCCGCAGCGTATTACGCTGCAGGATGGCGACGTGGTCTATGTGCCGGCAGCGGCCTTCGTCTACGTTACAGGCGAGATCCAGCGTCCTGGTCGGTATCGTTTGGAGAAGGATACCACCATCCAGAAGGCGGTCTCACTCGCTGGCGGGTTTACCAAATTTGCTGCCACCAAGAGTATGACAGTCCAGCGTATGGTTGACGGGAAACGCTTGGATTTCCAGGCCGGCCCGGATGACCTTCTCCAGGCCGACGATGTTGTCGTGGTGCGCCCGAGTCTCTTTTAACCTCATCTCATAGCGTACGGTGCCGGTAGGTGTGCTGCGCCTCCCGGCACCGTATGTCAGGTCAACCTGCCTGAGACCAGGCTTCATCGCAGGATCATCGCGTGTATAAAGATTTCTATGGTCTGAAAGAAGAACCCTTCAACATTACGCCTGACCCTCGTTTCCTGTACTGGAGTCAAAAACACCAGGAGGCTTTCCGGCATCTGGTCTATGGTGTACAGAGTAATAAAGGGCTTGCGGTACTAACGGGCGAGCCCGGGACTGGCAAGACAGCCATTTTACGTGCTGTCACCGAGCATCTGAGTGACCAATACCCTGGGGTGCATATTGCGTTTTTGGTGAATTCTAAGATCAATGTGCAAGATCTGTTTTGTCTTATTTTTGATGAATTTGGTTTAGATGCAAACGAAGATAGTAAAAGTATGTATCTTATAAAGCTCAAAAGCTTCTTGATACAAAATCATCATAATAATCAAAAAAACATACTTATTCTTGATGAAGCGCAAAATTTTCACGCTGCGCTTTTAGAGGAGATACGTCTTCTCTCAAATCTGGAACTTGCAGGAGAAAAGTTGCTGCACATTTTCCTCGTTGGTCAACCTCAACTTCTGGAAAATGTGAAAACGCCGAGCCTCGGTCAACTCAAGCAACGGCTCGGCATTATGTACAATCTGCTCCCTCTCAATCGGCTCGAGACGGAACTCTATATTCACAAACGCCTGAGCGTCGCTGGCGCGCATGAGGTCGACACTTTCAGGCGTGACGCGCTCGATGAGATTTTTGCCTGTGCCAAAGGCTTCCCACGGCTGATCAACATTCTCTGTGATAACGCTTTACTCTTTGGAAGTTCGACCAATACCTATCATATCGGTCGCGACATCATCCAGCGCGTGGCGAAGGATATGGATATTAGTACCTCGGAAGATGTTACCCCAGAGAGTAGCCCGCTGCCGCGTCCTCCTGCCCGCGCTACCGAGCCCCGTACGGGGCCTGCTCCCGTTGCCCCTCCGACCCCGCCACCTCCAGCGCAGCGCCAGCCTGCGCAGACCGGAGCGCCAGCTCCGCAGCCTGACGTGCGAGAGGATGCCGATCGTATCATTCGGCGGCATACGGTTTTTTCTGAAGATAACTATTGGGACTATTGGGAAAGTCTGCTGCGCAAGAATTCTAGGCATGATCCCACTCTCATCTCTCCCTGGAAGCAGGCTTCTGAGCGCGAATCGCGGCAGCGTTTGCGGCGTTTCCTCCTGATTGCTGTGGCGTTGCTCGGCTTACTCGGCGGCATTGTCGGCGAAGAACTCGGCTTGTGGTCGCTGCGCACGATAGTAGATCGCGCTGTGGAGATGGTGCGACAGCGGGCCGCGTTGGTCTCTGGGATTGCGGCTGCTCCTGAGGCTGGGGGCGGGCGTGACCCGGGACGCCAGGGGGCGCCTCTCCCCAGACGCATTCTCCCCACCGCGACGTCTAGTCATGAGCGGACCAGTGCTGGGACGGCCGTAGCCCCAGCGCCACAGGAGTCCGCACGGGCTGCCGCTTCTCCTGCCCTGCTGCCGAGCAGTCAGATGCCGACGATTGCGCCGGTGCAGCCTGTGGGTGAAGCAAAAGAATTGGCCATCAAAAAGGTGGTTGTTGTCCGTGCGGGAGATACGCTGTCGCATATTCTCGCTCAAGAATATGGGGAATATACCAAAGCTGTCGTAGACCTAGTCAGCGAGGCCAATCCCGGCCTACGCAATATTCACTTCCTAGAGATCGGGCAGCGTCTGATTTTGCCAGAGCGTCCCGAGTGAGGGCAGGTATCGTATGGCAGACGTCCAAACTCTACCCCCGCCGCAGTATCCATCACTGACCTCACGCCGTCAGGAGGTGGAGTATGTCGTGCTGGCAGAAGCCGACGGCACTGCACACACCTTGCAGGACTACGTACGCCTCTTCTGGCGTCGCAAATGGCTCTTCCTGCTCCCAGTCATATGTATCCTGCCATGGATCTGTCTCTTCCTGGCGACGCAGCCGCAGGGCTATAGCGCTAAGGCAACCGTATTGATCGAGGATACAAATCCGAAAGTGCTTGCCATTCCTGAGGTGCTGGGACCAGATCAATCACCGAACTTCTATCATACGCAGTATGAACTTATCAAAAGTAGAGCCGTTGTAGAAGAAGTAGTCGAGAAACTGCAGCTCTATGCACCGCAGCCTGCCAGAACCGACCGCCCACAGATGGCCACTTTGAAAGCCATTCAAGCGTTTCCGGAACGCGTGTGGCAAGCTGTGCTCGCTCTTGTGACACCTCGCGACCGTGAGGCGCCCGCTGCCCTCACCAGCGCAGAGGCATCTCCTGCAGAGGCGGCGCTCGCCGACCTGCAGCGTTCGCAAGCGGTAGGACGCTTGCTGCGGGCGCTGAAGGTAGAGCCGCGTAAGGGTATAGATAAGGTTGACACCAAACTGGTGGACATTATTGTGGATGGCGATAATCCGCAGCAGGTGGCGCGTGAAGTCAACGCTGTCGCCGCGGCCTATGCGCAGCAAAACTTGGAAAAGCGTCTCGTGGCCTCCCGCAAGGCAACCGTCTGGCTCCAGAAGGAAGCGGAAACCCTCCGCGACAGAATTGCCGCAGGGGAACGTCGGATCCAGACCTTGAAAGAGGACAAACGCCTGGTAGGGAACGAGACCAACAATACCTCGGCGTCAGACCTGCAGAACTTGGGTTCCTTAAATCTGTCGTACCTGGACAAGCGTCGGGAACGTCTGGCCCTGCGCGCGGAACTCGATGAGCTGCGGAAATTCTTGGCTAGTCCTGATCTGGCGCAAAGTGCCAAATATCCTACCCTCGTCAATAACCCCGCGATCAGTAGCTTGCGCATGCGCTATACCGATTTGCAGATTCAAGCCACCGAACTGGGTAAGAAGTTTATGGATAAACATCCCAAGATGGTGGCCCTGCATGAACAGATGGCGGAGGTGCGCAAGGCGGTGACCGGCGAAGTGCAACGCGTTATTGCCAGCCTTGAGAATCAATTTAACGCCCTCGTCAACCAGGAAAATGAACTGAAGCAGCTCTTTAACACCCAGAAAACTAGCGTCATTCAGTCGGAGAAGGACGTGACGGCGTATGAGTCATTGCGTCGTGATCTGGACATTCAAAAAGCGATGCATCAGGAAATCTCCAAGCGTCTCGCGGAGACGAGTATTTCCACGGCTCTGGAGAACAACAACGTCACCATCGTAGAGCAAGCCTTGACGGGGAACCCGGTACCCTCCGGAGCCATAAAATACCTGCTGATTGGCTTGCTCTTCAGCCTGGGATGTGGCGGAGGCCTTACGGTGTTGGCCGAGGGGCTCGATAGGCGCTTCAAAAATGTGGCAGAGGTTGAACAGGCCATGGCGCTCCCGTTTCTGGGTTTTATTCCGCGTCATGCCCTGCCGAAACGTCGTCCCCCGGCACTGATTACCTTGCAGAAACCCTGGTCATCGGCGGCAGAGGCCTATCACACGGTGCGCACCTGGATTCAACTGGCCCAACCGCCGGTCCGGAGTGTGCTCGTGACCAGTGCCTGTGCCCGTGAAGGCAAATCCACGACCGCGGCGAATCTCGCGGTATCGTTTGCCCAACTTGGTCGACATGTCCTGCTGGTAGAGGCGGACCTGCGCCATCCGTCGCTGCATCGGATCTTTGGGGATGTCCAAGGCCAAGGGTTGACGGATGTGCTGGTGCGCGGGGTGGAGTGGAGCAGTGTTGTGCACGAGGCGCCGATGGACAATCTCAAAGTCCTTTTCGCCGGTGCCTGCCCCTTAAATCCTACGGAATTGTTGAGCATGGCACGGCTGAAGCATCTTCTAGAGCATTGGAAGACCTGTTTCGATCTGGTGATCTTCGACTCCCCCGTCGTCTTGTCGATCCCTGATGTGATGATTCTGGCCCCGATGATAGATAGTGTGCTCCTGGTGCATGCGCAGGGGCGCAGCACGCGTGCCATGGCGGTGGAGACGAAACAGCTTTTGGAAAGAGCCGGTGCCAAGTTGCTGGGGATCGTTTTTAATAATGTCCGTCCGAAGGAGCAACATTATTACTCTTCGGATTACTATGGCAGTAAGTATAGCGCTGATGTCACCTCTGGGCGTCTCCACCAGGGCCCTGTAGACCGTGACGTGGTGACGCCGGCTATAGAGGTACGCCCCACCGTGGTAGCGCCCCCTGCCTCTGAGCCCGCGGCCGTGGTCGTGCACCGGGAGGAGGAGAGTGAAGGTTTACATATAACCCTGCATACGGTGGCACCCCGCCGACATATCGGTGCGCAGCAGGCGACTGCTGGCACGGTCTTCCTGATTGTCGATGTGGAAATAGCCAATTATGGGGCTTTTGGGCACCTGTTTGACCCCGCCCAGACTGTCCTGACCACCAATGAAGGCACGGACTATGGGCGTGCCCTGGCGTCATTTATTCCGATCCACGGTGCGAATGATGACGCCGATAGGCTGCAGGCCATACCGGCGTTGAGGTATTACGATGCCGCGCTGACGGCGCAGGTCGGCGGCTTTGCCACCGTCGCAGATATCGCTGCTGATCAGACCAGGCGAGGGAGCATCGTCTATCACCTACCGGAGGCGAGCGGATCGTATACGTTTGTGTATAGCAATCCGCCTATCGCTCTCACGATACCTTTCACGTTGCATGTCTAGCTTTCGAGGCATGATTTATGATGAAGCGCTGTATCGATCTTGTCCTTGCCTGTATCGGTGTGCTGCTCGTGCTCCCCTTCTCTCCCCTTATTGGTCTGTTGATCAAGCTCGATTCGAGGGGACCGGTGTTGTATCGCTGTGATCGTATCGGCAAAGATGGCAAGCCCTTTAAGATGTATAAGTTTCGCACCATGTTCGAGACCTCCATGCCGGTTGGGGCTATTGTCTGTCCCCAAGACGATCCGCGCGTGACCCCCTTTGGGCGCATTCTCCGTCGCACCAAACTCAACGAACTGCCGCAACTGCTGAATGTGCTCAAGGGCGAGATGACGTTTGTCGGGCCACGCCCGGAAGCGCCTGATCTGGCGGCCTTATACCCGGAGTATGCCAAGGCCATTTTTACGGTGACCCCTGGCCTGGTTGGGCCGAACCAAATCCTCGGACGTAACGAGGAAGAGTGGTATCCCCTCGGCGTGGATCCACAACGGTACTACATCGAGGAAATTCTTCCCAAGAAATTGCCGATCGATCTGGAGTATGTCCGCCATCCATCGCTCGTGAAAGATTTGCAATACCTTGTGCTGGGCATCAAAGAGACCGTCTGCAAAGCCATTAGCTGGAAACTCGTGCTGCAGAATAAATCCCAGATCTACTTATTAGGCATCGATGTCATGTTGAGCCTGATCTCGTTTGGGCTGGCGCATATGCTGCGCTTTGAGGAGCTTGTTGTGGCGCAGGAACTCGGCCCCTTTCTGCATCTGTTACCAGTGATGGTGCTGATGCGTCTCCCCTGTTTCATATACTTTGGTCTCTATCGCACCCTCATCCGTTATATATCGTATACGGATATATGGAATATTTTGAAAGCCATCTCGACCAGCAGCATTCTCTTTATAGGCCTGACGTTTCTCGTCAATGTGCGCACCTTCCCGCGCTCGGTCTTGTTCTTTGATGGGCTCTGCCTCTTTGTTTGCATGACCGTGGTGCGTCTGGGGTTGCGACTCTTCCATGCCTGGCAGGTTCGGTCGCAGACGGCTGAGGAGAAGAAGCGGCGGGTGTTCATCTTTGGGGCCGGTAATGCTGGAGCCCTCGTCTTCCGGTGTTTGCGAGCCTCCCAAGAGGCGTACGAGGTGATCGGCTTTCTCGATGACGATCCGGTCAAGCGCCATAAAACCCTGTACGGCCGCAAGGTGCTGGGTAATCGCTTCAACCTGGAGGCCCTGGTGAAGCTCTATCAGGCGCATGAGGTGCTGCTGGCTTTACCGAGCGCTCCTGCACGTGATATTGCAGCGATTGTCCAAGCCTGTCAAAACGCCGGGGTACCGTATCGGTTTTTCCCAACGCTCTCTGAAGGGGGCGGGGCACAACGGGCAGAATCGTTGTTCGAGACTCCTGATGTGCCGCTTACCTCTACCGCGTTGCCAGCCATACTGACGGGGAAACGGGTGCTGGTCGCCGGCACCAGCGGTGCCGTGGGGCTAGAACTCTGTCGACAGATTCTACGCTTTGCTCCGGAGCGCTTGCTGGTGCTCGAACGCTATGAGCCATCGCTCACGGCGCTCGTCTCACAACTCCAGCAGACGTTTCCCACCGCCCGGATTACGCCGATTCTGTGCCCACCAGCGGGGAATGCAAACCTCGAAGCGGTGTTTGCACAGTATGGTCCGCATGTGGTGTTTCAGAACGCCATGCGGAAGTACCTGCCGTTTTTTGACTTTCAGACCGCCAGCATTCTGCACGCCAATTACCTGACGACGTTTGCGCTGGCCAAACAGGCCGTGCGCAGTGGCTGTACCCACTTTGTCCTGGTGTCGTCTGAGGCCGCGCATAAGCAGGGCAACTTGATTGCCGATTCGCTGCGCGCTGTAGAAATCGGCTTGCGGCAATTCTTTGCGCCCACGTCGACGCGTGTGGTCATTGTGCGGTTGTGTGACGTGCTGGAACATCGCGGTGGCATTGTGGCGCGGCTGGAAGAGCAGATCGTGAACCGCGAACCGATCATTTTGCTCCATCGCAAGGCGAAGCATGCGCTGCTCTCCAAGGACGCCGCCGTGCACTTCATCCTCGATGCACTCGGATTGGCAAGGTCACTTGCCCCCAGGGAAGGCATCTTTGTCTGTCCACCGGCCTCGGCGGTGTCATTATTGGAAGTCGTACAGCGGCTTGCCATGCTGCATGGCTATCGGCTTGGCATCGATATTCCGTTGTACTTCCTTGAGGAGCCCCCCGCCGTATCACCCTCGGAGGACGCGCATGAGTCACGTACCTCTCCCCGGTATATCCCCACGGCGAATCCGAGCATCAGCCTGCTCCAAGAAATACCCTTGACGTCCTCACACGTCCTCACCACAGCGGTGCAAGAACTCCTGAATATGCAAGAGGGTGATCTGACGTATGCTGGGTGGGAGCGTCTCACCCGTACCCTGCTGGAGTGTGCGGCACAAGGACTCTATGCCGCATGATGCAGGCACACTCACATAACTTTCCTACACTCCAAGGGTTATAAGGGCATTTGTACAAGACCCAGATGTTTACGCTGTGATCGTGGCCAGAGAGGAGGTACATCGTGCAAGCGATCATTCTCGCCGGAGGCAAGGGAACCCGACTCCTTCCATTCACCAACGTCTTCCCGAAACCGTTAGTGCCACTTGGAGAAAAGCCCATCCTCGATACGATCCTGCGTCAACTGAAGCACTTTGGTTTTACGCATGTCACCCTCGCGGTGGGATATATGGCAGAGATGATTGAGACGTATGTCAACCATGGCGAGCGGTATGGTCTCGACATTACGTATAGTTTTGAAGATGAGCCCCTTGGGACAGTTGGCCCTCTGGCCCAGATGGACCACCTGGAGTCCAGTTTTTTGGTCATGAATGGCGATGTGATCACCAATCTTGACTATAGCAACCTCCTGCAGTTTCACAAGCAGCACAAGGGCCTGGTGACTATTGGAACGTATAAAAAGAATTTCAAGATCGATCTCGGCATTATCAACCATGCAGTCAACAACTATATTACGGACTACATCGAAAAACCCTTACACGTCTTTCAGGTTAGTATGGGTGTCTACGTGTTCGAGCGTGAGGTGCTGCAATATATTGAGCCGCACAAACATCTGGACTTCCCTGACCTGGTGAAACGTCTCCTGGCCAACGGCCGGTCCGTCGTGAGCTATCCCTTTGATGGCTACTGGCTCGATATCGGCAACCATAGTGACTACGAAAAAGCCCTCGAAGAGTACGAACACATCAAGGGCAATTTACACCTAGACTAGCGGCAGGGTCAGCCTGAGGCTGCCGTGCTACACAAGAGGACAGACGATCGTGAGTCTCTGGAATGTGCCATTGGCGGATATCGATCTGAGCGACGATGAGATCCGGGCTGTAACGGACGTATTGCGCTCGAAATGGCTCTCCATGGGGCCAGTGACCGCGGAGTTCGAGCGGCAATTTGCCGCTATGGTGGGTGTCAAACACGCTTTTGCTGTGACCAACTGCACGGCAGCGCTGCATCTGGCCCACTGGGCGCTCGGGGCTGGGCCGGGCGATACGGTTATCTGTCCGTCGCTGACCTTCGTGGCTACTGCCAATGCCATTCGCTATACCGGCGCCACACCGGTGTTTGCCGATGTCACGAGCGTCGAGAACTGTAACATTTCCCCGGAGAGTATTGCGGCCTGTCTTGACGCGACCACCAAGGGCATCTGCGTGGTGCATTACGGCGGCTATCCCTGTGATATGGACAGCATCATGACGCTGGCACGGCGGCATGGGCTGTATGTGGTGGAGGACGTGGCACATGCACCGGGTGCCGGCTGCTGGGTGACGTTGCCTGGCGATGGCCAGGACGGGGGTGGCGAGCGGGTCTTCAAACAGTGCGGCAACATTGGCGATATTGGCTGCTTCAGCTTCTTTTCCAACAAAAATCTCACCACCGGTGAAGGTGGCATGCTGACCACCAATGATGGTGCGCTGGCTGAGCGTATTAAACTGCTGCGCTCGCATGGCATGACGAGTCTCACCTGGGATCGTGACCGTGGCCACACTTTTAGCTATGACGTCACGGACTCCGGGTGTAATTATCGTATTGACGAGATGCGCTCGGCTCTCGGCCTCGTGCAGCTCCGGAAGCTCGAAGCGAACAATCAGCGACGGGCAGAGGCAGTGAATCGATATCACGAGAGGCTCGCGGCACTCGCAGGCGTTACCCTGCCGTTCGCGCATTATGAGGGGATCTCGTCCTACCATCTCTTGCCCATTGTACTGCCAGCCGATGACCAGCGGCCGGGGTTTACGGAGTTCCTGAAGGCGCGCGGGATTCAGACGAGCATGCATTACCCGCCCATTCATCAGTTTACGTATTACCGCTCCTGCACCTCCCCTGCGGCGTTGCCAGCGACGGAGCAGTTGGGGCGGCGTCTGGTGACATTGCCACTCTATCCGCACATCACCCCCCAGCAAGTTGATGCTGTCGTGGAGGCAGTAACCGCATGGCACAGCCAATACGTCTAATAACACCCCAGGCGAACCTGGAAACGCTGGTGCGTGTTGCGGATGTGATCGAATATTCTAGGAGAACTGCCATGATGAATGGTGCATCGAGTTTACCAGTGAAGCAAATTGCTCGCGAGTATCTGGAAGCTTTCGAAAAGCTTTTGCATCAGCTCGATTTGGAGGCTGTCGAGCGGATAATCCACCGTTTGCAAGTCGCGCGCGACAGTGGGGCGATGATTTACGTGGCTGGCAACGGCGGCAGCGCTGCAGCCGCTTCACACTGGGTCAATGACTTGGGGAAGATGACGAAGCTCTCAGGGCGTACGCCGATGCGCGTCATGAGTCTGAGTGATAACGTGTCGTGGTTGACCGCACTGGGCAATGATGAAGGGTATGAACGCGTCTTTGCCGGTCAGTTGGAAAACTTTGCCCAGTGTGGCGATGTGCTGGTGGTGATTTCGGCCAGTGGGAACTCGCCCAATCTGGTACGAGCAGTCGAACTGGCGCAGATGCGCGGTGTGGTCACGATCGGTTTCCTGGGATTTGACGGTGGCGTCCTGAAAAACCAAGTTGATGAGTGTCTCTGGTTTCCCACAGAAAAAGGCGCCTATGGGGTGGTCGAGGCCGGCCATGCGATGCTGTGTCATCTATTGACGATTTGTCTGGTGCAGGATCGGCCTGTGACCGCGAGTACACGGGCATAAGGAAAACGGCATGATACACCGTGCGCACCTTGGGGAATCGTTACAACGCCCCACACAGGCGGTGATCCTGGCCGGTGGGCGGGGCACCCGCTTGCGTCCTCTCACCGACACACGCCCCAAGCCTATGGTGGAGTTCCATGGGAAGCCGTTCTTGGAATATCTGGTGGACATGCTGCGCGAGCAGGGCTTTGAGCGCGTTCTCCTGCTCTTGGGATATTTGCCAGATGTCATTCAGGACTATTTTGGCGATGGGAGCCGGTGGGGTGTCCAGATCGACTACTCGGTCTCTGATGCGGATGATCTGACCGTACGACGTGTCCAACTGGTAGAGGAGCGTTTGGACCCATGCTTTCTCCTGATGTATTGCGATAACTACTGGCCCATGTGTATGGAGAGAATGTGGGAACGCTTCACGACTGCCAACGTGCCGGCGATGATCACCGTGTACAGCAACAAAGACAAATACTCCCGGGATAGTGTCCG
>Ga0070708_100000661_pt1 | contig 26119 bp, 25 predicted proteins | sample KBSK5503metaG_FD_65469 | JGI IMG/M metagenome (GOLD analysis project Ga0070708, IMG submission 65469) | Corn, switchgrass and miscanthus rhizosphere microbial communities from Kellogg Biological Station, Michigan, USA - KBS K5-50-3 metaG | ecosystem: Host-associated > Plants > Roots >... | reverse complement strand
TCGACGCTCTCCGCGACGAGTGTGGCGTTTGCGCCGACCGAGTTCAGCGTACGCGAGACGACCCATTTCGGCTGCACCCGCCACACCGCCGCGAAGTCGTGGTCGGCGGCATCCCACTCCGGTCGATCCTCGTCCCAGTAGCGCATGATCTCGTAGATCCGTCGACCATACAAGCAGCCGGCCAGGCCGCGGACGTGATCCGTGAAATGACGGCCAAGTGCAGCGCCGGGCGGAGGCAATTCCAGCCTGCCCGCGACGCCATCGACGTAGCCGTCGAGGGACTGCATCATGCCGAAGACGAGCTTGCCCATGCCTTCACACCTCCGCAAGATGTCCGACAAGATCTCTTACGGTACTACGAACTCGTAGGCAAAGGCACCCATAACGGCCGCTTGATGCGCCGGTGGCCCGTACCCATAGAATCGACCGAACCGGTAGTGCAGGCCAGCGAGCGTCGCGCCGGTGAGCGATGGCGAGAGCGTTGGTCGACGCCTGCGGCCCGCCCGCTCACCCTCGGCGGTCAACGCGGGCACCTACCTAGTGCTGGGGAAGACGGACAACTAAGTGCTTCCCTATGCAGATGCGAGTTCGGCGTCTAACGCTCAAGCTCACCTGCAAGCGAATCATATAAGAGCGCGGGCGCAGCCCGCGCAATCCTCAGATCGCTTGGCAGGTGCAGCGCCCGTTAGACAACGGGTCGCGATGGTCGCGCCGCATTTCTGTGACCCGCATAAGCGTCTGCACAACCGACCAGCGGCCGCCAGCGCGATGCAGGATCCATGTCGGCTCCCCTTCGAACCGCATCTCGCGACCGCGCATTCGCTGGCGACAGGTGCGCAGCACCGAGACGAGCGCCGAGTCGCCAACGACCGCGAGCTCCGTCACGGCGATTCCCATTCCGATTGCACCCGAGTCGGCGGGAGCCCAGCGACAGTTCGGCAGTGGTGCGCTCGTCGGCAACATGGGCAGGCGGAGCACCACGGCGAGCTGCTGTCGCGCCGCGTCGGATGCTTGTGTTTGATAACTGCGAACCGGCGACGGGATTACCATGGTGGCCTCTTCGCCCGAGCGAATTCGCGCCTCAAGGACGAGCAGGATCTCGCGATCGCGATCAGCCGGTACGCGCCCTGACCAGGCCCGACAACTCGACAGAGGTCCAAGGGTCAGGAGAGTTAGGAAGCCTGCACGGAGGCGCCGAGCCATTGATTGCGACATGATCTCCAGCGTTGTCTAGAGAATATGACTGGGCTGGCCTCCGGGTTTCGCGTGGGTTAGCTCCTCGCGTGTGACGGAGTTGCCAAAGCCACCTGCGACGGTCCGACTGTCGCATCAGACGGAGACCAGCCCATGTCATCAGAGTCTACTAGTCCTCGCCCAATCATCTATCTCGGCCTCGACGCGCACAAGGACTCGATCACGAGAACGACCTTCGCAAGCTGAAGCGATTCCTCGATCGGTGTGCGAGCCTGGCGGCCTTCGCGCCGGCTACGAAGCGAGTGGTGCGGGCCATGTCCTACAGCGGGCGACGCGATGAAGTCGCGCCACCATATCCTCAAGTTCCTCGCGCGCCGGGGGTTCGTCTATCGCGAAGGCTGTCACTGGCGGAGTGGCCACCTGCGCTGGCTCGAGGCGTGTGCCATTGACACGTCCGGCGCCGCGACGGATAATCAATAAATACTATGTGAGGGTTATCCTATGAAACTCACATACGCGCTGTTGATTTTCGTGTTGGCCGTCGCGTGTAGCCGGAGCGAATTGACAACGGGTCCGGCAACGGCGCCGGCGCTTTCTCCGGAGGGCTCGCAGCCGATCGCGACGGACGGAACCATCGCCGGGTTTGTCATAGATCGATCGGATCAGTGCATCATCGGAGCGCGCGTGGAACTGATCGATGGACCGCGAGCCGTTGCTGCATTCGTGCAGACTGTGTGCGGCTTCTGGGACTATGGCGAGGACATCGGCTACTCCTTCCACAACCTGCCCATCGGAATGGCCGTAACCGTGCGCGCGGCCGCGACAGGCTACAAGCCCGCAGAAGTGCGCGGCGTCGCCTCGATGCCGTACTCGTACACGACAATGATCGTGCTCACGAAAGAGCAATAACCGACGCGCCAAGCGCGGCGCGCCGTGATTGGAGCAGGCGCCTTGCTGCGTGGCGGCGTTCGACGCGGAGCCGCCGCAATCGTCAGCTCGCTCGTCACGTGCAGCGCCACGTTAGGCGCCGGTGGTGGAACCGGGCGGGTTGGTCCAAATATCCTTTACGACGCGCCATCGTCCGTCGGGCATCCGTTTCCAAATATGCAGCCCGGAACCCACTTCGACGCTCGCTTGGCCGCCGGATCTTGGTGTCGTAGTGAGCCGAAAGGTGTATCGCTGAATTGCCAAGTCGCCGCTCGCGTCAATTTCCTCATTGCTGAATGGGGCGAGATCAGGCTTGACCTGGGTGAACGGCGTCGGGGCGATTACGAGGGAGAAGAGGTTCGGCGGCACTGGCACGCGGCCGGAATCGCCAGTTATCGCGCGTTCCTGGCCGAGGCACGGATGGTAATCGGGCTGCTCACGCCGGACCAACGCGACCGCGGCAAGAAGGTCGGACAGATGGCCGGGTTCCTGACGATCAACGACATCAAGGAATCGGACCTGCCGTTCATGTTTCGGAGTCCGTTGTCGAGTCTTCCTTAACAGCAGACTTCAGTAGCTATCGCAACAACGCTTTCGCATCTTCCCGACATCGGATTCGACGTTTCGTTGGACCGTGGTCGAGTGCGAGCTCAATTTTCACCGCGATAAGACTGGCGCGGTAACCGGTGCCCTGTTCCGCGAGGGAGCTCGCGACATGCCCGTGACGCGAGTACCATAGGCACATGGAAGCGCTACGCCCGTTCGCGACGCGAACATGGATCTGGTTCTTTTGCCTGATCGCGGCGCCCCTAACCGCACAAACTCGCTCCATGGAGCCGGCGGATTTGTTTCGGGTTCAGCGAGTTGGCGCCGTCGCGTGGTCGGCCGATTCGCGCCGCGCTGCCGTCGAGATCACGCACCCCGGTCGTTGGATTGGCAGCGCCATCCCGACCGCCGAGATTGACGTCGTCGACGCGCAGGCTGCGACGATGCGGAGGATCGCATCGCCCGCTGCGCCGTTCATGGGGTTTTTCGCCGGCACCTGGTCCCCCGACGGCCGGTGCCTCGCCTTCCTCTCCGTGGACACGAATGCGATTGTGCGACCGTGGATCTGGAGTGTTGGGCAACGCCAGCCCGTCATGCTCCGCCGCGTGCAGATCCACGATGGCCCGGCGGATGGGCCGGCGCTCGCATGGAGCGACGCCTTCCATATCGTCCTTCTCGCGCGGGATTCGACTCGCCCCAACGCCGGCCCACTCTCCGTCGCGATTCTGCGCGATAGAAACGTGGCAGATGCTTGGCAACGCGCACGTGATGGGACGCGTGCGGCGGTCTCCGTAGTCGATACGCACGCCTCGGGCGACGCAGCATCCACTTCGTCACTCGTGTCGATCGACGTCCGGAATGGGGCGACGACGACGCTCGCGAAAGGCAGGCTTCACCACGTTGTGCTTTCGACAGACCGGCGCACGCTGACGTATCGGCGCAACGCGGATGACGATACGGTGGTCTCTCGATACTTCGCTCCCACCGGCGACGTCGATGCAGCCTACCTCGCCGTGAACTGGGGACACGACGAGCACTACGTCGATCCGCACAGCGGCGCTCCAACGCCCGCTCCCGCTCCCCCCACACCGGCGACGCGCGATACGGCCGCGGCGTCTCTGCGCATTACCTCATCGCTCACAGACGGCACGCGACTCGACCTCTTGCGACGCGGCCATGCCGACACGACGATGTGGCGCGGCAATCTCTGGGTGCGATCTGTACGAACTGGACATGCGCGGGCAATCACGTACACGGCGCTTGATGGCAAGGTGCTCACCGCGTGGCTGTTGCTGCCGGCGGCGGATTCTATTGGTTCTCTGGCGCACCGTCTACCCGTCGTCACCATTATCTATCCGGGTACGACATACAGCGAGCGTACGCCACTGGACTTGAGCGTCTTCCACGACGACTTCGAGCATCCACAACTGTTCGCAGCATTGGGGTATGCGGTGCTCTTGCCATCGATGCCCGTCGATCCACAGCGACAGGCGAGCAGCATCAATGACCTTGCTGCGGGCGTTCTGCCCGTCGTTGATACGCTAATCGCCCGCGGTATCGCGGACTCGAATCGCATCGCGTTGCTTGGCCAGAGCGCCGGCGGATACGCCACGCTCGGCCTCATCTCGCAAACCGACCAGTTTCGCTCGGCGATCGCGAGCGGCGCGTACGTCGACCTGGCCAGTGCGTACGGGACGTTCTACGGTGAATTCCGATACGGAGACGCCGGCAGCGCGACGCAGGCGCAGCTGCTCCGCATGCTCCAATTCGAGCGCGGGGTGTTTGGTGCACCCGGGGCGCCGTGGGAGGTGCCCGACTGGTATCGCTCGGCGAGCCCGATTACCTATGTCGCGCGCGTACACACTCCCGTGATGCTGATCAAGGGCGATGCCGATTTCGTTCCGACGCAGCAGGCCGAGGAATATTTCACCGCGCTGTATCGCCAGGGCAAGCGTGCGGCCTTCGTGCGATACGCAGGCGAGGGGCACACGATCGCCGCGCGGGCGAATGTCCTCGACATGTGGTCGCGCATCGACCGGTGGTTGCGCGAGACGATGCCGCCGTAGTTGTGGTTGAGTGCAAGAGCCGCATGAATGCGATTCTTGATGCGCGTGCGTTCGCGGACGAGGAACGCGCGGCCGCGCAGGAGTTGACGCTGCCGCCGCGTGTCCAATGCCGTCCATGAGCAATCTTCTAACAGCAATGATCTTGGCTGGCGCGACGGCGAGCGCGGCTCAAAGCGTCCCGGCAACCGTTGACGCAGCAGAGGCTGAAGCCAAGATCTTTCCCCGTGGAGCATCGCCTGCGGCGGCCTCGCCACTCTTTGCGCAACCCTTCGGTAGCAGCGCAGAACGGACATGCGTTTCCCCGTCGAGGGATGGCCCCATACGCAATGGCTCGCTACGCTCGGGCGAGTTCATTATTCGCACAACGTTCGGCGGTCCATCGGGGCTGCGAAAGAACCGTGACCACAAGATCTGGTGGATGCCGCTGCACAACCCGTATGACTATCCAGACACATTCGTCATTCGAGCGGCACGGATTGGCAACGCGGCGTTCGACGCGGAGCGCCCCGAGGAAGCTCGCCGGATGCGCCGCCGACATGCGTGAATCGAACGGAGGGCATTAGGTACCGGGCGCGCGGTAGCGGATCTGACCGGCCGTGCGCAGCACCTCCAATGTATCGTCGACGCTCAAGAGGACGGTCGTCTCGAACGAACTCAGTGCGCCACCCGCGCTGATCGCAAGCGCGACCGCGGCCATGGACACGTTGTCGGGGGCTTCCCACAGGTTGTAGCCGTCGTGCGTGCCGAAGGCGTACCAGAACCCGTGAAGCTTCCCGCCCACCGACTCGATGTATGCCTGCGCGGCCGCTCGCCGGTCTTCGGGGTTGCCGATTAGCTTGGCCCACGTCTCCGGCGTATAGCTGAACTTCGATAGATAAAGGGGCATCGTGAGTCTCCTCGGAAGGATGGTTTGCCAACCAGCATCTACTACTCTCTCTCCGGCCGTGTCGGAGGCCGTACGCCCAACGCCAGAGTTCAGCTGCGAATGACTCAAACAGGAGCGAATGCGACGCATTCGCAATCCTTAAATCGCTCGTCACCTGCAAGAATCGTCTTGCACCGGGCCCAACGACTGCTCGCCGAGGAGGCGCGCACTAGGTTGCATCGCCGCGAGCACCGCTCATCGTCTCCCTATGTGCTTCGCGTACTTCTACGATGCATCGGGCAGGACGGTCCGCCAGCGAAGCACGTAGAGTGCGAGCGCAACTCGTCCTTCGCCAACGGGACGCCAAACGCGATGCGAGAGGTGCTCGTAAAAGAGCCGGTATTCGCGCGCGGCATCGGCATGCCTACATCCGGCCATCCCAATCTGACGCATCATCCGTCGCCGCCACATGCCGCCGGCCCACTGCCGCAGCGCGACTGGAGCGAGCCACCGCGTTGTCGGATGCGTCCAACTGACGAGACGCGGGCGCGGCAGGTGATTGAGCCGCAGCGAACAGGGCCTCCGGCAGATCTCCGATCTGCTTGAAATAGGCCGTGACGACCGGCTCCGGAAATTCGCACAGCATCTGTCGATTGGGAGTGGTCACGTGTTCAGCCTAACGCGTTAGCTAGCTGGTAAGGAATACGCGAAACTCCGCGGGGACAATTGGCTCTCGCGCCGGTAGACCTCGATCGCTATCGTCGTTCCTGACGATTCGTCTCGCCATGATTCACGGCCCGCGGCGCGGGAGCCGGCCGGCTTTTCCGCAGCCTATCACGTGAGGACAGATGAGGGGAATTCCACTGGGACCCGGCGCGATCAGTTTCGCGCTAGTGCTGGGATGCGGTAAAGCGCCGACGTCGCCGTCGTCGCAAGCGCAGATCGAGCCTGCCGACCCAGGCAACTTGCTCCACGTGGCGGCGCCAGGTCGATATCGCGGAGCGGGAGCGGCACTCGAAGAACCCCTGACACTGGATTGGGATGAGCCGCGGGGACGACTCATTGTCGGCCAACCTGGCGATCACGAGATAGTCGCGGTGAACCTTCTCACCCGCGACGAAAAGGTCATATCCCGTGAGTCAGCTCCGATCGGATACCAGGGGGTCCGCGTTGGCGCGACGACAGGCAGTATCTTCGTTTCCATCGGGATTGACGGCATCATCCGTCTGGATACAGCAGGTAACCGCCGACTGGAATGGCCGAACGCCAGTTATAGTTTCCTAATATCTTCCAACGAGCGTCGGCTGCTCGTCGGCACCACGCTGGTTGAACGGTCGACCGATGCGCAGCAGGTGCTCGGACTGACAGGTAGGCCGCTCGCGATTTCGTCCGATGGCAATCAGATCGCCGAGCTGATTGAAGGCCCGAATGACGGCAGCAACCACCACCCGCAAACGCTCTACGTGTTTACGAAATCAACTGGAGCGGCTCGAGTCGTCTTTCAAGAACAGGCGTATACAACAGGCGGAATCATGGCGGTGACGTTCGTGGACGGGACGTTGAACATTGTTGTCGAGCGCGTTGGGTCGGGAACGGTCGCTGCCGTACCTGTCACACTACTGGAATGGGACGAGGGCACCCGGACTGAGAGAGTGCTCGGCACGATACCAACGGGATGGGCCGCGTGTGCGACGTGGTCAGCATCCACGCACATGGCTGTGGTGGTCGGACGAGACGACGCCTCCTCATCGAATCCACTGATTTTTCGCTTTCGGATATACGCTCTCAAAGCTGGTAACACACGCGTCATCGGCTCGGCTGATTTGTTTACTCTAAGCGACTGCACGCTATCACCGAGCGGCCTTTGGTTCGTGTTCGGAAACTCAACGGGTCGATCGACTGGCCCTGACCGCAACCTGTCTCTGAAGCGAGTTCCGACGACGTAGCCATGATGCCCGCGCGCCGGGTCATGTGACCGCATTGACGCGGGACGAGGCGAGACGTTGAATGATTGAGCGCCCGCTGCTCCACTCTTAAGCCCTTTCGGAATCATGTCTCCAATTCTCGCCGAGTTCTTCGGGACCGCGATCCTCATCGTGCTCGGCGATGGTGTCGTCGCGAACGTCGTGCTGCACCGGACGAAAGGAAATGCCTCCGGCTGGATTGTCATCGTCGCGGGCTGGGCGTTCGGCGTCTCCATCGCGGTCTACTGCGTGAATTCCATTAGCGGCGCGCACCTCAATCCCGCGGTCAGCATCGCGCTCGCGGCCATCGGTGCTTTTCCGTGGGCGAAGGTGCCGATGTACATCGTGGCCCAGATCGCCGGCGGATTCCTCGGCGGCGTGATCGTGTGGCTTACGTATCTGCCGCATTGGAAGGAGACACTGGACCCAACGACGAAGCTCGCCGTGTTCTCCACGACACCAGCCATACGCCAGTACGGGGCGAACGTCATCTCGGAGCTCATCGGCGGATTCGTGCTCGTGCTCGCGCTTCTCGCCGTATTGTCGCCCGGCAACTTCGTGCCAGGCTCCGATCTAGCGAAAGGATTCGGTCCCATGCTCGTTGGCGTGATTGTGGCGGCGATCGGTCTCTCGCTCGGCGGCCCGACGGGATACGCCATCAATCCTGCGCGCGACCTCGGACCGCGCATTGCACACGCGGTTCTTCCGATTGCCGGCAAGGGCAGCTCCGATTGGAGCTACGCGTGGATCCCGATCGTCGGTCCCATCGTTGGCGGCGTGCTCGGCGCGTTCGTCTATCAGCTCATGTGGAAGTCATGAAATACATCCTCGCGCTGGATCAGGGCACCACAAGCTCGCGCGCGATCGTCTTCGATCACGCCGCATCGATCATCGCCGTCGCACAGAAAGAGTTCCGCCAGATCTTTCCGCGGCCCGGGTGGGTGGAGCACGACCCGCGCGAAATCTGGTCCACCCAAGCGGCAGTCGCGGCGGAAGCGCTCACGAACGCGAATGTGCGGGCGGCCGACGTTGCCGCCATTGGCATCACCAATCAGCGCGAGACGACCGTCGTCTGGGATCGCGCCACGGGAGCGCCGATCTGCAACGCGATCGTCTGGCAGGACCGGCGTACCGCCGGCATCTGCGATCGTCTGCGTGCGCGGAAGCTGGACCGCGTGATCCGCCGGAAGACGGGACTCGTGATCGACGCGTATTTCTCCGGCACCAAGGTGCAGTGGATCCTCGAGCACGTGAAAGGCGCCAAGGCCAAAGCGAAGGCCGGCGAGCTGGCGTTTGGGACGGTCGACTCGTGGCTCATCTGGAATCTCACGGGTGGCACGGTGCACGTCACCGACGTGAGCAACGCGTCGCGCACGATGCTCTTTGACATCAAGAGGGGCGATTGGGACGACGAGCTCCTCAAGATCTTCGGTATCCCTCGCTCCATGCTCCCCGAGGTGCGCTCGTCGAGCGAGGTGTACGCCGAGACTGGTGTGCTCGGCGCTCCGATTCCGATCGCCGGGATCGCCGGCGACCAGCAGGCGGCTCTCTTCGGCCAGGCGTGCACGAAGCCGGGCATGGTGAAGAACACCTATGGGACGGGGTGCTTCATGCTCATGAACACGGGGACGAGGCCGATCCCGTCGAAGAACAATCTGCTCACCACCGTGGCGTGGCGGATCGGCAATCGCACCGAGTACGCCCTCGAGGGCAGCATCTTCATCGCGGGCGCGGTCGTGCAATGGCTGCGCGACGGCCTGGAGTTTTTCCGCACGTCGCCAGAAGTGGAAGCCCTCGCCGCAGGCGTGACCGACACCGGCGGCGTCTATCTCGTGCCCGCGTTCGCCGGGCTCGGCGCGCCGCACTGGGACCAGTACGCGCGCGGTACGATCGTGGGACTCACCCGCGGCACGACGAAAGCGCACATCGCGCGCGCAGCGCTCGAGGGGATCGCGCTCCAGGTGATGGACGTTCTCAAGGCGATGGAAGCCGACGCCGGCATCAAGCTGAAAGAGCTGCGCGTGGACGGCGGCATGAGCGCCAACGACTTATTGATGCAGCTTCAGGCCGATCTGCTCAACGTGCCCGTCGTCCGACCGCGAGTGTCCGAGACGACGGCGCTCGGCGCGGCGTATCTCGCGGGGCTCGCCGTCGGATACTGGAAAAGTCAGGCCGACATCGCGCGGCAGTGGCAGGCGAACAAACGCTTCACGCCGGCGATGAAGGCGCCCGAGCGCAAGCGGATGGCCTCAGGGTGGGAGCGGGCATTGGGCAGAGCCAAGGCGTGGGAGGAAGCGTAGCGTCAAGACCAAGGTCGTCATTGATACGACGCCAAGGATGACACGGCGCGCACGATGATCTCGAGTGCCCTCGCTCGGTCGAGCATCGGCCTCAATCCGCGCGGAGAGCTTCGGACGGGTCGACGCGGAGCGCACGCCGGGCCGGCACGTACGACGCGAACAACGCAATTGCCGCGACGATGACCGTGATCGCCAAAAGAGTCGCCGGGTCAGCCGCCGACACGCCGAAGAGCATCCCTGACAGGGCGCGCCCGGCGCCGATCGCGGCGACCGCGCCGATCCCAATGCCAGCGGCTGCGAGACGAACGCACAGCGCTCAAGGTAAGCTGCAAGGAAGTCTAATAAAGCGCGGGGCGGAGCCTGCGCCATTCCGCAGATTCCTTGGCAGCTTCAGCGCCCGTTAAGCGGGCGACGGTACCGGCCAGCCGTTCATGCGCCGGTCTGGTCGAGTATGGCGCGACACTCGGCGAGCATTGCCTGAAGCACGATCACCTCGGCGTCCAACTGTTGCAGGGTGTCTACAAGTTGTTGCTGCCCCAAGAGCGCCTCGCGCGCGGCCCAGTCATCATTTTCATGGATCGCTTTCATCGCGCGTGTCTCGAACTCGCCGGCGCGTGCCTTGTCGTGCGCGACCCGCTCGAGGAGCGTAGCCAAATCCCCTTCGAGGTCTGCGACTACGCGCCGCAGCGCGGTCGCGTCGCGAGCCGCGCGAGCAGAGCTACTATCGGTCGCCCGTTCCTGCGCAGGCCGAAGCTTTGCCTTCCAGCTCGCGACCGCCGCATCGATCCGTTCAGCAAACTCTGACATCGTGGGTCGATTTCCCATGAAGGGAGCTTAGCGATCCGCCTAGGGCGCTTCAGCTAGTTGGTATGAAGCGGCTGGACCTCCACGGTGACGTGGTGGCAAGGTTCGCCCCACAGATATGAACGTGCTCATCGTCCTGCGACGAGGCACAGCCCGGGAGGCCAGCCGCCATGGATACGATTGGACTCGATCTCCACAAACGCGAGAGTTAGCTCTGCATCGGCCAAGAGGACGGACTCGTGGTCGAGACACGCATCGTCACGAGTCGTGAGCGGTTCACCGCGGTGTTGGGTGCGCGGCCGCGCGCCAAGATCCTCCTCGAGGCCAGCACGGAGAGCGAGTAAGTGGCGCGCCACCTCGAGAGCTTGGGCCACGAGGTGATCGTCGCTGCGTCACGTTTTCCGGAAGTTGCGGTTGATGTAGTGCCAGATAAGTCCTTCCTAACGTCGCAATCCGAGGGCCACGTCAGCTGCTAAGAAAGATTTGGTTATAGCTGCGCGGCCGAGCCACGCGGACATTAACGTTGATGACGAGGTGCACCGCGTCGGGACCGGCTGCCAAGGACAGCAACTCGCCTGTGTCCACATCGAGCGAAGTCGCGAGCCCGTCATCCTCAAGGAGGCAGTACATGGGGTTAGGACTCTCAGCGTCATCGCACAACTGATTCGAATGTTGCGGGACTGCTAGTGCATCAAGCAAAAGCTTGATTCTCCCATCTAGGTCGCCGCCCTGGTAAACCTTCCCGGGCGATCCCTCGCGCAAGAATTGGATCTGTAGGCCGCAATTGAGCGCCAAGGAATCTCTCACCAACGGAAGAAATGATCTCTCGCCGCACGTTATTGGCGCGCAAAGGTCCGTCATCTCCGGCACCTCATTAGCACCCAGAACGCCCAACGGATCGAGTTCCGCCGACATCTGGAAGATGACCGACGAGATAGCAGTACTCTGTGCGACCGAAACCTGCGCCTCGTGATGCGGATGCGTTTGGATATACTGCCCGTCAGTCCGCACCTCTGAGAATCGCTTGAGGTTCGCCAAGTCCTGGTTCACGCTCCACAGCTTCCGCAGTTGCGGGTCGAACTGCTTGCGAATCGCCCACACGTACTCCGGCTTGGGCTTGTTGCCAGCTGACGGAAGCGGTCCATCATATAAAAGCGTGAATTTCATGGCAGCACCTCGAAAAGATTTGGGCGGTGATCTCTATAAACCATCCGAGAATCCGTCGCCTCACTCTCAACTCAAGATCGCGCCGACGAGCGCTTGCGTCGAGTGTTCATCACTCGCTGCGGAGCGACTCCACGGGATCGATCCGCGTGGCACGCCACGCCGGCACCAGCGCCGCGAGCACGGCGACGGCAAACAGACACACGGCGACGATCGCGAACATCGGTGCATCGTACAGATCGTTCTCGAACGCGAACGCCTGCAACCAGCGCGACGTGAGCTTCGTGAGCAAAAGACCGAGAGCGATTCCGCCGAGTACGAGGGCGTTTCCTTCGCGGAGAACCGCGCTCAACACGTTCGCGCCCGTCGCCCCGAGCGCGATGCGAACGCCCAACTCACGCTTTCGCTCGGCGACCGAGTGCGCGACGATGCCATACGTCCCGAGCGCGGCAAGCCCGATCGCGACAAACGCAAAGAGGCAGAAGATGGACACCACAAACCTCAGACTTTGTCGCACGCTGCGAACGCCCTCTGCCATTGATTGCACCGTGAGCAGATTCAACGGCGACGCGTGGAGGAGGCCACGTCGCAGAATGATCGGCATTCGATCGGGATCGGACTTCGCACGAACCACGATATTGAACCAGAACCAACCCTTGTAGGTGCGTACGCTGTCGCGCGCATCGGGAGCGTAGAAGATGCTGCCCGGCCTTCTCGTTGATTCGCCTGCGGACGAGACCTCCACACCGATCCAGCCATCCACGCTCAGGTCCATGGTTCCGTGACGCGCGCCGACCACGCCTACGACGCGCGCCCACGGTGCGTCCGACCGCGCGTCGCCGAGCTTGATTTGCTGGCCGACCGGATCGGCCTTGGGCCAGAGTACTCGAGCCGTCTGCTCGTCGACGATTACCTCCGGCGCTCCCGGAGTACCATCGAGAAAATCGCGTCCGCGAACGATCGGGCGCCGATACGTCCGGAGCTCGGACGGCGACACAACCGAGTAACTGAAGATCGGCGCGGGCACCTCCTGGATCGCGTTGCCGGCGTCATATACCGTAATCGTATGGTTGATGACCGACCGGGACGTCTCGATCGACGCCTCAGCGACGTTCGGAAGCGACCGCACGCGACTGAGCGTTTGATTGAAAAAGGCAATCCGCGAAAACGCGGTATCGTGATCGGCCCGGAAAAACATCCACGCTCGAGTCAGCGGCTTGGCGTCATACCCCGCCTCGAAGTTTTCCAACCGAATCTCCGATCGTATCACGATCGTCGCGCCGCTGAGCAGCGCGAGCGAAAGCGCGATCTGGGCGGCCACCATGACGCCGTACTGCCGCCGATTTGCTTTGTTGCTTCCGGTGCCGGCCCCGGATTTGAGCAGCGTGTTCGGATCGACGCGTGAGACGCGAATCGCCGGCAGCAATCCGACGAGCACGACACACGCCACGCATGCGGCAGCGGCGAACAACCACACACGCCAACTCGTCTGGGGCTGGACGATGAAACCGCCCATGCTCGGCGGGATGCGTGACCGCAGAAGCTGAGCGCTCCATAGTGTCAGCACGAGACCGACCACCAGTCCGGCGATCGCCAGCACGGCGCTCTCGAGGACAAGCTGCGACATGATGTCGCGACGCGACGCGCCGAGCGAGGCGCGGATCGCCAGCTCACGCGCTCGGCTCAACCCTCGCGCGAGTTGCAGGTTCGCAAGGTTCGCACAGGCGATTAACAGAACAGCGACGACCGCGGCGATCAACGCGAAATGAAAATGCTGATAGTGGAATTGCGTGCTGATGATTGGACTCAGCACAAACGCCGAGGATTTCGCGATCTCTCCCGACACGGCTTCCATGCGGCGTGCAAGAACCTCGAGCTCCGCTTGCGCCTCGGCGATCGGTACTCCCTTCTTGACGCGAACGATGTTCACAGGCAAAGCGGCGATCTGTACGCTCGCCGCCGGCAACATCCAGATGTCGGCTGTTGGAAACTGTGTGTCAGCGCGCACCACGCCGACCACCGGGTGCGGCTCGCCATCGACGTCGACGATCGCGCCAATCGGTTCTTCGCCGGCAGGGAACAAGGTGCCCGCGACGCGATCGGTGATCATCACCGGTTGTGTGCCGGATACGACGTCGGCGTCGACGAATGCCCGACCCGCAAGCGGATGAGTCCCGAGCATGTGCGGCAGGTTTGGAGCGACCGTCGCTGTCGTCACCTGTTGGTAGCGCCGGCCGCGTTCTGCAGCAGCGAGACCACGGTTCAGTTGGAAGTAGCTGACTGCGTCGTACGTTCGGAAACCGGAACGGAGCAGTGAGGTGCGTTGTGTGTTGTCGACCCGATGCCGAATGTCGCCGGTGTATTTCAGCGAGTAGATGTCGTGCGGATCGACGACGTCGAGTGTCGGATTGACCATCGCGTCGAGCACGCCGTACATCGTCGTGTTGAGCGCGATCGCCAACGCGAGCGACAGAATCGCAACGGTGGCGAAGGCCGGGCGTCGCGCAAACGATCGCACGGCAAAGCGAATGTGGGAGCGGGACAGTCTCAAGGCGAGCGCGGTCGAAGACAGGAAACGCTGGCGTGCAGCTCTGAGAGTGACGCCATTCGCCGCAAGCACGTAACCAGCGGCAGATACCTGATCTCGGACTACTGCCCAGCCATCCAACGCCTCCGCAACGCGCGCTGCGCGTCAGTGGCGTCCGGCCGTTCCTCGACCGTCACCACCGGGCGGTCGTAGCCGACAATCGCCACCGTCGTCTCGAACGCGCCGGAGTTGCGCGCCACACTGACCCGCACGCTGTCACCGATACGGAGCTGCTCGAGCGCAGCGCGGAACTGCCGCACGTCGTTCACGACGACGCCATTCCATGACACGAGTCGATCACCAGTATGCAAACCCGCGCGTCCCCACGCGGTTGCCGGAAACCAGATTTGAAGTCGGGGATGAATCTCACTCGCGACAACATATGCCGATATGCGCAGATCTGGCGCGGCGCTTCCATCCGTTGCGCGCGCCGGCGTCCATGTAACGGCGCTGCGCAAACCAAGCACGGAAAGCCATCGATTGAAGTCGAGCGCGGCGGCCGCCCGCACGTATGTCTCGAAGAACTGATGCGCATCGCACGTGCATGCGTCGGCCACGGCGTGCTCGAGATCGATCCCGGTGAACCCCTTCGACGCCGTGAACCGCGCGGAGAGCGCGCGCATCACGTCGTCGAGCGATCGGCGTCCACCGCTCCCATCGCGAATCATCAGGTCGAGGACGACACCCAGGAGTTCACCTTGCGTGAAGATGCTCGGAACAAAGTCGCCCGTTGCCGCCTGTAAGTTGAACGCGCGGCTCGTTTGTTCCGGCGAGACCATCGCGTGCGAAGGGTTGGCATAGTAGATCCCAATCATTCGCTGGAGGTGGGCCACGCGCGTCGAGTCGTTCGTATGGAGCCCGGCACGGCGCAGCAGCAGATCGGCGTAGTAGAGGGTCACTCCCTCACTGAACCACAGTTCACCGGTTGGTGCAGGTGGCACATGGCGCACGCCAACCCATGCCGCCGGCCGAAGATGGACTTCATTCCACGTATGAAAGTACTCATGCGCGATTTGCCCGACGTAGCTGTTCGGGTCGCGCGCCAGATTGGCGCTTTGCGTTCCGATCGAGACTGAATTCAGGTGCTCGAGCCCGCCGTATGCTCCGTCCTCAAACAGAAACTGATATCTGCGGTACGGCATTCGGCCGAACATGTGCACCGCCTCGCGCGCGATGCGCTCCACGTTCGCGACGAACTGCGCCGTGTCGAATGGCATTCCACTCGTCGCGCCGAGGTACGCAATGTCATGCGCAACGCCGTCGATATCAAACCGCCAGCTGCGAAACTGCCCGACCATGATCGGTGAGTCGATGAGCGCTTCTGCGCTCGGCGCCGTGTAGGTATGCGAGCCGGCCACACTGTCGAGCCCAGTGGCCACCTTCCATCCGCTCGGCATGACAAGCGTTACGCGCAACGGTGCGAGCTCCGCTCCAACCAAGTACAGGAATGAATGCGGTCCACCCACGAGCCCGCCCCTTGGCGTGAGGTGGCCCTTCCACGACGCCTGCTGCATGGGCTCCGACGTCGGAAAGCGCACGCGATACCGAATCGTCACGTCACCTGCCGCACCGCCGATGCGCCAGAGCGAACTGTCTTCGCGAGTCACCGTCACGGCGCCGCGCGCCGACTCGCCGCGAAGATCGCTAACGTACCGCCAGTATTGATCGTCGTATTCGGCGTGCGTCGCCATCGCGAGCCGAAACTCGGCCGGCGCGCTGTGGATCAGCATCTCGACGGCAATCTCTGAAGCGGCCGAGTCCACGCGCAGCGTGTACTCGACTTTGGTCGGCGACGCGGTTGGCAATCCTTTGAATAGCCACCCCGCAGTCCTCGATTCGGTTGCGTCGACGCGACCGAAGACGGTCGAAGTGATTCGGGCCGGACGGACGTTCGCGAGACTCAGCATTGCACAGAGAACGCTGAACATGATGGCCCTCTGGATGTGTCGCCGCAGGGCGGCGTCCTTCGGCTCACGCGCCGCGCAGAACGGTTGCGGGAGGCACACCCGCGCCTTCATGGATGGAACGAGCGCCCCTCCTATGCCTATGATGCTCCCAACAGCCGTAACGCTTACACCGTCCCTTGCGAGAAGCCGCACGTTCGACATACGGAACGCGGACCGATGCCGCGTGCGCGCCAGAGGCAGCTGACCACATTCTGAACGAACCGAGAGTATGCGGGATGAGCTGCCCGTTCGGAAGTTCCTTCACGTCGCCTGCAGCTGCGCGGCGTGCACGGATGCCAAATGTTCCGATTGTACCCGCATGGCTTTGGTGTCGACTTTCATTCGCGGTCGCGCAATTCTATCGGCGGCCCGCAGGTCGGCTCTCGGTCGCTGCCCGCCGGTTCACCGCCGTCACCTCACATCATGAATTCCGCTCACTCAGCTGTCGACAGCGGCCGCGGTCCGCTTGCGTTGGCATCGGGCCTGACGCGAGACTACCTGCTGCATCATCGTCTGTGTCCTAGGGCGGTCAACGCCGACGGTGTCCTCATCGTCGCCGCGACGGCCGACGCGTTGCAAGGTGGCGCCGCCGACATCGCGTATGCATATCGCCTTCCCGTCGCTTACGAGGTTGTCGACCGCCAAGAGCTCGAGCGCTTGGTCGAGCGGCTGACGACTCGGGCTGAGCGCAGCGTCGAATTGGCGCGCGTCGACACCAACAGCGACGATCTGGCGACCGATGTCCGCGATCTCGCGAACCAACCGCCGGTTATCAGATATGTAAATTTGGGCCGACGCGTTGCGCTTCGGACGCGCTGGGATCCATACTGCCAGCAATCGGCGCCGGCGTGTCTTTCGACGATTGAGCGGACCGTCTGGGATGGCGATCAGGTCCTCATGGAGCTCCGCTCTGATGTTTCAGTCGAGACCGAGTTCGGGTTCGACGCCTTCCGCGGCGCGGTCCGGTACACCCATGCGGGCGGCATTGATGAGCCGCTGATCGTGTGGAAGAGTGACGTGGGTGGTTGGGTTCCGCACCGAAGCTGGCGCGGTGTATACGAGGCGGGAACTCCAGTCGATGGCACATCGTCCAACGTGACGTGGCCAGGGCAGTCGCTAGACGTGTTCTACGCACCGGATGCGCGCCTCACGACAGTGCAACAGAGCAACTGGATGGGAAGCCTCGTCGAGGGAAAGACTGATAAGTCGGGGCTGCAATACATGCGAAATCGGTACTATGATCCGAGAACGGGTCGGTTCACGCAGGAAGACCCCATCGGGCTCGCGGGCGGCAGCAACCTATATGGATTCGCAGGCGGCGATCCGGTTAACCATACTGATCCGTTTGGCCTCACGCCTGACTGCACGACACTTCCATGCCCACTGATTCTTGGCGGAGCTGCGGTTCTCGGTGGGCCGCTTACGATCTTCGGCGTCGCGGTGCTCGGAGTGGTCAGCGCGGATCTCGCGTTCGGATCATCGTCTGGAACGAGTGCGCTCTCGGAGCGCGCCGCCGCGGATGCAACTGCGTATAGTCCTGGGAAGCGATTCTCACCAAAGACGAAGACTCAGATCGATCGAGACGCCACAGCAGCGGGAGGCCAGAGCGGCACGTGCGAATACTGCGGCATCACTCTCGTGCCTGTACCGGGTTCGCCGACTAGCACCGAGTACGATCACCTACAACCGAAGTCGAAAGGTGGTGACAATAGTCCGGACAACGGTCGTCGCTCCTGCCGTACATGCAATCGCGAGAACGGTGCGAAGGAGAAACCTGATCCACGAACGCCCAGGCCGCCGGAACCACCGCAGCAATAGTCTTTTACTATTAACGACATATGACGACCGTCCAACCAGGAACGTGGCATCAGATGCTCTTTGTCTCCCCGGAGGGGCGCGAGGAAGCCCTTTGGGTCGAGGAGCAGAGTCCGAACACTTACCGCGTCCTGAGCGTCCCGGTCTGGGTGTACGGCATCTCGGTGGGCTCGATTGTCGAGGCGGAGCCGGACAACGGTCTGCAACTCACGTGTCGCCGTGTGGTGCGAGATTCACCTGGGGGAACGGTACGTTTTATCGTCCCGCAGGGCAAAGTTGCGAGCGAAGTCTATCTTATGCGTGTCATCCCGGATGCGAAGCGGCGGAGTCTCTACGTCGGGCCGGCAACGTTTTTCAATCCGCGGCTCGTCGCTGTGCACGTGCACGAGCGTAAGAAGTGGTGGCCGGAGGTGGGTGGCTACCTCGACACGCTGGTGAGCGAAGGTGTGCTCGAGCAATGGGAGGTGGCTGATCCCGACCAGTATGCTGGCGAGCACCGCGATGACGATAGCGAACCGCCCAGTGGAAAGGTGCTAGTGCATCCGCTGCCCGTCGACGGCGTCGAGGGTCAGCACGTCAGTTAGGAGAGCGCAGCCGATTCTTGCGAGTGCAGCGGTGGCTTCGACCTCGCGACGCGGTGTGCTCGATTCTCACGTGGAAGGTCGTCACGTAGCGACGCCTCATCCGGATCATGCGGGAGCTACACCAGGCGGGAGTGCAAAAGAACGCACTCCCGTTTCGCGTTTCCCGACGGAGAGGCAACGGCGGGGTCGACTCTCAATTCGAAGATCACCGCAGCTCATGGCGACGCTACAATGTCTTATCCGGATCTTGCCGGACCTCCGCCGAGCCCCATCAGCACGGACGAGATCAATTCTGATATCGGTGATCGCCGCGCATTGCTGCAAGTCGACAGAGAGGCGGAGCGCGCTGCATGGTCTGAACGTGTCGCTGTGGCGATAAAACACGGTGCCATCGCAAGAGAAGTGGAACGGCGTCATTTCGAGGACTACGCTGAACAGCTGGAGGCGAATGGTGGCGATGCTGCCGAGGTTGAAGCAGTCGGTCGCCTTCTGAGTATGAGTTAACACGAAGGGGGAGTGCCCGCACGGCGGTTTCCAGGCACGAAGAGCCGGCCCGGGTAAAACTCGGGCCGGGCTCTGGCGGCCAAGAAAACGCCGCCGAGCGCGTCAGAGGAAAGCGCCAGGAGGCGCGAGCGCCGAAGCCACTCGTTTCGTGCGACTAGAATCGCGCGGGCGGCGGCTCGAGATGCGTGTCCGTTGCGCGCGCCTCAAACGCGATTGCCGCCTTGACCTGCCCGCGAAGCTGATGACCAACCCGCGCCAGCGGCGGGACGCACTCGATGACGAACAGTGCGAGACAGAGCTGGCGGTCCAGTGGGATGGGTTCCGATTCGGACAAATACGCCGCAAGACGCGCATCAGAAACCACTAATGCCCGCGCGATTGCGTCGAGCTCGAACCACCGCGTCGCAACCAGTTTCCTCAGTAGCCGGAGTGCCGCCGACGGCGGACGCGGCGCGCGCGGGACTGGTGGCTTAAAGGGCGCCATGCTCGGAATCCGAATAGTACGTCTCGATCGCCATCGAGATGATCTGCTGTCGAGCCGACTGTGCGTCGGTGAGGCGGACGTCGTCATAAGCGAACAGGCCATCGAGCGCGTGCTTCACACGAATGAGCACCTGCTCCGGTGGCATTCGCTCATGGCGCGCCTGCACGCAGAATTGCTGGAGCGCACCGCGAAGATCCTCGATCCTCGTCGCGTCACCGTCGTGATGCTCGACCGCATCACGGAACACGCGCAATGCGCGCTCGGAGTCGCGAACTACGGGGGCGTCCCGATGTACTGCCATAACGCGGTCTGCTTCAGATGACGAGCGCCTAATGAGCATCGTCGCATTCGAGGCCGAGCTCACTGGCTCCTTCGAACGATCGGCGGGATCGGTATGATCCTACTCTAATGAGCGCGCAGCAGGTCGCAAGTACTTGTCTGCGTTAGCGATACGTGGCCGCCGATGTACGTAAGCGTACAATGCTACTCAAGAACGTCGAAGGGTTCGCCCGCGTGCCGACGAACGATCGCGTAGCACTCGCAACACGCCGCCTCCAGTCCGACCCGATCGAGGATCGTGATCCGTCCGGTTCCCGATCTGATCAGTCCCGCGAGTGTCAGCGCGCCCAGGGCTTCTGTCACGCCGGCGCGGCGAACGCCGAGCATGAACGACAGGAACTGGTGCGTCAGCGGAAATTCATCACCACCACCGACCCGGTCATGAGTAAGAAGCAACCATCGCGCGCACCGCTGTTCGATCCCGTGCAACCGATTGCACGCCGCTGTCTGTGAGACTTGCGTCATGAAGGCGTGCGTGCATTTGCCGATCAGCTCTCGAAACCGTGGCAACGCGTCGAGCGCGGATCGAAAATCACGAGCCGACATTCGCTGCGCGTCGCCGGGAATCTGCGCGACGGCTTCCGGGACAGACACGTCGGCTCCCAGGAAGAGGTTCAGGCCGACGACACCTTCGTTGCCAATCGTTCCGACCTCCACCGCGGCGCCGTTCTCCATCCGGCTGACCAGCGAAGCGACGACCGTATCGGGGAAGTACACCGTCTCAATTCGCGAGCCTTGCTCGTAGAGGATTGCGCCAGTCCCGAGCGAGATGGTAACCAAGGTGGGGCGAAGGAACGCGAGCTCGTCCGCCGGGACTGCCGCGAGAACGCGGTTCCCCCGGGCCCAAGTGAAAGGTTGCGTGCGCTGACGTGGAGCCTCAATCGTCGGCCGGCGCGAGCCGGACATCGAAGGGTCGTGTGCGCGTCCCGCAGCGCCGCGGCGCGGCCTCGCGGGCCCATCGCCCGATCCGTCTGACCCACCGCTCTGGGAGCGCATTGGTCCTTCCCTCATGCCCGTTCGTGGAGTGCGGAGCACTCATCAATCGGCAGGGGGAAGGAGCCCGCGACAGTGGGGCCGCCCGATGACGGCGGATGAATCGGCCCACGCGCGTCAATCGCCGCACGGAGCCTATCGGTCTCTCACTGAAACGTACACCAGTGCGCGCAAAGTCGCTTGCATGCGGTCGCTAATCCGATCCTTCGGTTGCCCAGCCTCCGAACGCGTCCGAGGCTAACGCGTACCGCCACGTTTCATTCCTCAGGCCAAAAAGGGCGAATCTCGATCTTGCCAAAGCGGGCCATGGGATGTTTGGAGGCGATCTCGATTGCCGTATCGAGATCGGCGCACTCGAGGAGGTCGAAGCCGGCGATCCATTCCTTCGTTTCGGCAAACGGGCCGTCAGTAACAATCACCTTGCCGTTACGCCGGCGCACGGTGGTTGCGTCGTGCACTTCTTTGAGACGATTGCCGAGGATTCGTACTCCCCGCTGATCCATCTCGGCGACCCAGGCCTCGATGTTGTCCTCTTCCGGTACGTATTTCTCCGCCGCAGGGTCGACGCAAACGAACATGATGTAACGCATCGGGCTCCTTGTCGCGTGGTTTCATCAACACGTCGAACGAGAAGTGGAGGAATCGACACCTTGCGCTCGGCTTCCATGATCGCTCGGACGCCACTGAGCGCTTGCGCCTAGATCCAACGATGCACGCGCGCCCGATACCGTTCGTACTCTGCTCCAAACACCTCTCTCAACTTCGCTTCCTCGACTGAGATCACGATCCAGTTGACGTAAGCCAGCACAAGCGGCGCGACGACGATCGGCCAGAATTGTCGGAGAATCCCAGCCTCGCCGAGATACGCGAGCGTGAGGCCGACGTACATCGGATTGCGAGTGAAGCGATACGGGCCCCAGGTCACCAACTGCGAAGACGCCTGCCCAGGCACCGTGGTCGTGCGCGCTCGTCGGAACGTCAGCAAACCCCAGCCGGCTATGACGGCGCCAATCGCGAACAGCGCGCCGCCGGCGATGGCAACGTTGGGATGTGCTTCAATCGGACCGCGATGACGCGCCGTGAGCTCCACGCCGAGACCAACGAGGTACGTGAGCACGAACACCCAAGGAACGGGAACCTTGAGCAGCCATCGAACCGCATTCATGAGCGGGGCTCGGCTTGACATGCCTGTACACTAATAGCATGTGGGCGCTCGTCGTCGGACTCGTTGGCGTTGTCGGAGTTTCGTATCTCATCGAGGCGCTGCGTCGGCCACCGGCCGCGCCCGCTCACCTATCGTGGGCGCCCGGCATCGCCGTGCAGTATGTGAACGTGAATGGAATTCGGTTGCGCTACGTCGTGAGCGGCGAGGGTGAGCCGGTCGTGCTCCTCCACACGCTTCGCACGCAGCTCGACATGTTTCAGAAGGTGCTTCCCACGCTCGCGCGCGATCACCGCGTCTACGCGCTCGACTTCCCCGGTCACGGATACGCCGACATCCCCGCGGCCGAGTACACGCCGGCGCTCTTCGTCGATGCGACGGCTGGGTTTCTCGATCGCGTCGGAATCGAGCACGCGATTATCGCCGGCGAATCCATTGGCGCGAGCGTTGCGCTACTCCTCGCGGCCCGCGGTCATCCGCGCGTGCGAGCGGTCGTCGCGGTGAATCCGTACGACTACGACGGTGGCCGTGGGATTCGACGAAGCTCCACACTCGCGAATCTGCTGTTCGGCGTGAATGACGTTCCCATCGTCGGCGGCACCGCGATGCGCCTCCGAAGCTCGCCTGTCGTCAGGCGAATCCTCGAGGGTGGCGTCCACGACCCGCAGGCATTGCCTCCGGAGCTCGCGCGCGAGATGTACCGCGTTGGCAATCGACCCGGACACTACCGCGCATTGATGGCCCTCGTGAATCACTGGGCGGAGTGGGAGCAGGCTCGCGGCGACTATCACGCGATCGCGTCGCCCGTCGAGTTGGTCTACGGCGAGTTCGATTGGTCGCTCACGGCTGAGCGCGACGCGAACGCGCGCGACATTCCCGGAGCGCGCATGACGACTGTGCCGAATGCCGGCCACTTCCTTTCGCTCGACGCGCCCGGCGCGTTCGTCGATGCGGTCGCGCGCGTTACCCAACGTTCGGGGAAATCATGACGGTCCTGCCTTCGCAAGAGGCAGAGGCTAGATGCCCCGACGTTATGGCGCGGTGTCGCTCTTCGCGATTCCCGCCGGATGCGACCAGCACGACGTCGTCTGACGATAGAACGGCGACGGCACGTATGTCGAATCGCTGTCGTCGCCGCCGTCCCACTGTTCCTGGAGTTGGCACCGGACTACGCCACGTTGGAATGTCATGAGCGAGCCATCGGGTCCGTCGGCGCTCCAGTGTAGCGGTACCCAACCCGCGCGCGCGAACATGCGCCAATAGGCGGACTTCGCGGGACCGTCGCGCTCGAGGCGCACGCTGTCTGATTTCGCGAACGCGAGCGAATCCTGTGCGACGACGTGGCAGGCGTGGACATCGGAATTCTCGATGTCGATCTCGGGCAGCAGCACGGTATCGCTCACCTGATGCAGCGCGATCATTGGAGTGCGTCGCCAGCTCGCGGCCACTTCGGCGCATGCATCGAGAACGGCGACGGGCATGCTGGCGAGCGGAGTTGGTAGAGACGGAGCCGCCGCGTTTGCAACTGCCTTCCGTTGCGCCGACGTGGAGTCGTGGGTCGACGCGCGACCGCCGCGGCAGGCGACAACTTCCGCAAGGAGAAGGGCGGTAACGAACATGGCGGCTCGCATCAATGTTACCGCCAAGCCTTACGCAACTCGTCCGCCCACCGATACACCATGATCGTCTCGGCCTGGCGGTCGACGCTCTGCAGCATGAGAAAATGCTTACCGTCGGGCGCGACGTCGTAGTCGTCGAATGCTCCGTCCGATAGATAATTACCCTCGAACACCACCCGCGGCGCTGAGATCGTGATCGGCGACGATGAGACGGTCACCGCCATCACCGCGCGGCCGAAACGATAGAAGAGCGTTCGCCCATCGCGCGACCACACTGGCTCGAGCCCGCCCTCACGCGAGACCTGAATCGGTTCCCCGGATTCCGGAAACGGCCGGAGGTACAGTTCCGGTCGCCCACTCGCGCCCGAGACGTACGCCAGCACGCGGTCGTCCGGAGCCAACGTCGGCGCATAGTGCGATCCCGGACCCTTCACCAGCATTCGCGGCGTCCGATCACCCGACGTCGGCGCGACGAAAATCTGGCGCTCCGGAACGGCGAGGTCACCGGTTCGCACAATGAGCCACTTGCCGTCGCGACTCAGGGTGCCGTGATAGGGATCGAGGTTCGAGTTCACGACCACCGTCGGCGCCTCGCTCCCATCGATAGGAATCGACTTCAACGTCGTGCCACTCGGCTCGATCGACCGGTAGAGTACGCGCTTGCCGTCAGGGGTCCACTCCGGCTGATCGTCGATTCCGACACCATTCGTCAGCTTCGTCATCGCTTTCGTGCGGACGTCGATCAGCCAGAGGTCCGAGCCTCCGGTTCTGGCTACTCGGACGACGATGCGTGTGCCGTCGGGCGAGAACTTCGGGTGAGCGAATGCCTGCGCTTCGAGCCCAATGGGTGTCGCCACGCCGTGTTCGTCGACCAGCACGGGTACCGACAACGACAGACCACGCTGATAGAGAAGCGAGCCGCCCTTCGAGAGCGTTGCCTTGGCCGCGCCACCTGTTCGCACCAACACATCTTCGAGTACGAGCTTGGGCGGCCCGAGCTCACCCTTCTTGTCGATCTTCGCCGCCATCACGTTGCCGGTCGTCATCACCCACAGCACGTGATCGTCCACCGATCCGAGCACTGTCGTTGCGTTCAGCGGTGTGAGGCGCGCGCGTCCGCTCCGGCGATCGAGAACGCCGAGTCGGTTTGACGACATTCCCGTCGTACCGACGCTGATGTATGCCACGAAGCGATCGGTCACCACGCGCGGACCCCACTGCTGCGTCTCGCCGTGCGCGGTGTCGGGGCGTGATAACACCACCGGCGTTCCGCCATCCGCTGGAACCGCCTCGAGCACGCCACCGATGCTGGCGATGATCGTGTCGGGGTCGACCCAGCTCATCCCAGCGTCGGTCTTTCCATTCAGTGCGAACAGCGTCGTGAGCGGCCCGCCCTCCGACGGCGTTTTGACGATTCGATCTTGAATCACGGCGGCCAGCCACTTCCCATCTGGCGAGAACGTCGGCTGTAATGGACGCTCGGTGTTCGGCAACGCCCGGTTCTGCATGTTGTCGAGGTTCTTCACGTAGAGGCGCCCGCCGTTCGGACCGGCGCCGACGTAGGCGACCCGCCGATCGTCCGACGAAATGGAGAAGGGAATGGCCGGCGTGTTCGGCACGAACCGCTCGCTGTCCGCTGTCACGAACGGGAAGCGAATCGTCATCGGTTCGCTCGACGCGGGCGCGCGTCGCAACAAGAGAATGCCTTCGGTCGCGGCGACGAGTATCGCCGCTGCCGCGACCGCGCCGACAATCCATGTCGTTGGTCGACGCGGGCCGCGCGCGATCACGCCAGCGGGTCGTTCGCCACGAAGTGCCTCGGCGAACTCGCGCGCCGAGCTCCAACGATCGGCCGGCAACTTCTCGAGCGCGCGATGCACGGCGGCGTCGACATACGGCGGCACGAGTCTGCGCAGCGCCGTGAGCGGCCGCGGCTCTTCGGTCATCAACTTGGCGATGATCGCCTGCCCGGTGGTGCCACTATGCGGCGGCTCGCCGCCGAGCATTTCATAGAGTACGGCGCCGAGCGAGTAGATGTCGCTGCGGCCGTCGATGACCCGGTCGCCCGTGGCCTGCTCGGGCGACATGTACTGCGGAGTGCCGAGCGAGATTCCAGTTTGCGTGACGCGCGCTCCGCCGGCGTTGCTCACCGCGAGCGCGATCCCGAAGTCGGCGACGAGCGGTTCGCCGTGCTGGAGAAGGATGTTCTCGGGCTTCAAGTCGCGATGTACCACGCCGTGCGCGTGCGCGTAGTCG
>Ga0070708_100000658_pt1 | contig 26186 bp, 26 predicted proteins | sample KBSK5503metaG_FD_65469 | JGI IMG/M metagenome (GOLD analysis project Ga0070708, IMG submission 65469) | Corn, switchgrass and miscanthus rhizosphere microbial communities from Kellogg Biological Station, Michigan, USA - KBS K5-50-3 metaG | ecosystem: Host-associated > Plants > Roots >... | reverse complement strand
TTGACTCAAGTCTCGGACGGGCTGTACTGTTCGGAGCACCATGAACACAGCAGAGCAACTGCGGAACCGACTCTGGGACGCGCGTGAGGCGGCGAGCTTCTTGAAGGTGTCGCGCTCTTGGATCTATGCGCGTGTCGAGCGCGATGAGATGCCGTACATTCGGGTCGGCGGTTTGATCCGGTTCGTTCCCTCCCAACTCCGCGACTGGGCATTCACGAAGGATCGCATCAGGGGCTGACATGGCGAGCGTCTACAGGAAAGGCGGTCGCTGGTGGGTGCGCTTCAAGGGCGCCGACGGCCGCTGGCGCGGCGCGCCCGCGAAAGCCATGACGAAACCCGCGGCGCGTCTCGAAGCCCTGGAACGCGAGAAACTCGCGCGGCAGCAGCGCGAAGGCCTGGTGCCGAGCGACGACAACCGCCGGCGTACGTTCGGAGAGCTGATGGACCTGTGGCAGGAGCGCTACGGGTCGCGGCTGCGGTCGCAAACCATCCAGCTCTCCGTCGAGAAGCACTTGCGCCCTGCTCTCGGCAAACTGCAGCTGGGCGGCGCCGCGGCCGCCCTCGCCGCGCTTTTCAACTCGAAGATCGGGCAGCTCTCGCCGTCGAGCCTCAACCACCTGCGCGCGTACTACCATCGACTGTACGCGGTCGCGGCGATGCGTTCCGTGGGCTGGTGGATGGGCCCGAACCCGGTGAACCGGCTCGAGCTCCCCAAGTTCAAGGAGCCAAAGCGCAAGCGGCCAACCGTCGCGGCGGAAGACGTGCAGCGCATCCTGGCCGCCCTAACTCCCGAGTGGCGCCCGCTGTTCGCGACGGCGTTCTTCCTCGGCCTGCGCCGCGGCGAACAGCTGGCTCTACAGAAAGAAGATGTCGACCTGCGCGACTTTACCATCACCGTGCGGCGCTCGAACGACGCCGACGTCACGAAGGGCGGCGACGACGGCACGGTGCCGATCCCTGAGCCGCTCCGCCCCTACCTCGACGCGGCCCTCCAGCTCTCGCCCTCGAAGTGGGTCTTCCCCGCAGCGGACGGAACACAGCGCGCGCCGGACACGAACCTCAAGGCCGTCCTGCAGCGCGCCCTCGGCCGCGCAGGCATCGTCGACGGCTACGAGCATCGCTGCCGCAAGCCAGGCTGCGGCCACGTCGAGCTCGTCAGCGACGACGGCAACCGCCGCTGCCCGAACGACAACCGCGCGCTCTGGATCCGACCGCTCCCGACAAAGGGCATCGTCTTTCACTCACTGCGCCACACGACTGCCACCCTGCTCGCTCGCGCGAAGGTGCACCCCTCAGTTGCGCAGAAGATCCTCCGCCACGCGAACATCGAGACGACGCTCGCCATCTACACGCACGTCGACGGCATCGAAGACATGCGTGCCGCGGTTGCCAAGCTGGACTTCGGTCCGCTGACGGAGCGCGCTCCCGCACCAGTGGTCCCGCTCAGAAAGATCGAGACCTTTGCTACCAACTTGCTACCGGCAGCCCGGATCCCAAAAGCTGAGGCCCCTGACCGCGCCGGCAAAGCCAGCAAGATCAGGGGCCTCGATTGGTCGGGGCGACTGGATTTGAACCAGCGACCACTTGCACCCCAAGCAAGTGCGCTACCAGGCTGCGCTACGCCCCGGTACAGGTGCTGCGGGGGGCCAGCGTCTAACACCCGCTCCCGCGCGCGTCAATCGCGCAGCAGTGCTTCAGGGCGCCTTGTTCAGGGCGTTCTTCAGGACCTGCGATGGACGGAACGTCAGCACGCGGCGAGCGGAGATCTCGATCTCCTGCCCGGTCTGCGGATTGCGGCCCACGCGCGACTTCTTCTCGCGCACGACGAAGTTGCCGAACCCGGAGAGCTTGATCTTCTCGCCCCGCTCCAGCGTGTCCTTGAGGGTGTCGAACACCATCTCGACGATCTCCGCGGACTCCTTCTTGGAGAACCCGACTTTGCTGCACACGCTGTCGATGACGTCTGCCTTGGTCATGCGAAAAGAGTACACGGGCAGCGCCAACTCGGTCAAACCCCAAAGGAAAAAGCCCTTGGAAGCCCGCCTGACGCGCCGCGCTATCGCACCGGATGACGGGGCGTGAGGCGCCCCTTCCGGTGCTCTGCTAGCTTGCCCGGATGCTGCAGTTCTGGTTCGAGCTCGCCTCCCCCTACAGCTACATCGCCGCCATGCGCGTGGAGACGGAATGCGCCCGCGCGGGTGTGCAGGTGGAGTACAGGCCCTTCCTCCTCGGGCCCATTTTCACCGAGCTCCACGGGATCAAGGACTCCCCATTCAATGTGCAGCCGGTGCGCGGACGCTACATGTGGCGCGACGTCGAGCGGATCTGCGCCAAACGCGCCCTCCCCTGGCGCCGGCCCAGCGTCTTTCCCCGCAACAGCGTCCTTCCTGCCCGCGTCGCGCTCTCGTCAGGCGCAGCCATCGCTGCAGTGACCCGCGCCATCTTCCTGGCAAACTTCGCCGACGACCAGGACATCTCCGATCCCGCCGTGCTCGTCCCGCTGATCGACGCCGCGGGCAGCGACGGAAAGCGCGCCGTCGAGCTGGCCCAGACCCAGGAGATGAAGGACCGCCTGCGCGCGAGCACCGACGAAGCGAGGCGCCTGGGCATCTTCGGCGCCCCCGACTTCGTCGTGAACGGCGAGCTCTTCTTCGGGCAGGACCGCCTGGAGGATGCCATCGAATGGGCGCGTCGCAGTTGACGGACCGTACGCGGGTCGCGGCCGCTACAGCGCTCGCGCTGATCGGGTTCGCGGCGAACTCCCTCCTCTGTCGCGGCGCGCTCGGGGCCGGGCGCATCGACGCCGCGAGCTTCACCGCCATCCGGCTGGTCTCCGGGGCCGTGGTCCTCGTCGCGCTCGCCCGGCCCGCGGGTGGCGCGCGCGGCGGCAGCCTCGCCTCCGCCGCGGCGCTGTTCGCTTACGCCGCCGCGTTCTCCTTTGCGTATCTCTCCCTGCCGGCGGGCATCGGCGCGCTCCTCCTGTTCGGCGCGGTGCAGGTCACGATGATCGGCGGCGCGCTGCGCGCCGGCGAGCGGCCCTCCTGGAACGTCTGGATGGGCCTGTTGCTGGCCTTCAGCGGCCTCGCCTTCCTCACGCTTCCCGGAGCACGCGCTCCTTCGCTCCTGGGAAGCGGGTTGATGATCGCGGCCGGCGCGGCCTGGGGAGTGTATTCGCTGCGAGGCCGCCGCTCAGGGCCGCCGCTCCGCGCCACGGCAGACAACTTCCTCCGCAGCGCGCCGCTGGCGGTCTTGCTTTGGGCAGCCACTGCTGTCCTCGGCGGTCGCGTGCATGTGAGCCCTGCCGGCGCGCTCCTCGCGATGTCGTCCGGGGCCATCGCGTCGGGGCTCGGCTACAGCCTCTGGTACGCCGCACTGCCGCGTCTGCCGGCGTCGCGCGCGGCAGTGCTCCAGCTATCGGTACCGGTCCTCGCCGCCGCAGGAGGCGTGCTCTTGCTGGGCGAGACCCTGACGTACCGCATCGTCATTTCCGGCGCCGCGATCCTCACCGGCGTCGCGCTCGCAGCCCGCCGCGCGAGTCCGGTCCAAAAAGCCGCCGTTGCCGTGGCCATGCCCGGATCTCCGCCCCGAGGCGCGTCTTGAGCGAACCGCGGTTCAGTCGGGTGTCGGATCGGCTGCTGGCATCCTCGCCGGAACCAGCTTCGTCCAGAGGCGTCGCGGCCAGCGCCGGTCCATGCACGGCTTTTCGATCAGCAGGAAGAACGCGACGGTGGCGACCAGGATGGCCGGCAGCATCAAGAGGCACTGCACCACTCCGCCTGGTGGCTGGCGGAGACTCCGGCACGCCGCTCCGATGGCAGCCATCACCGGCCAGTGCAGAAGGTACATCGAGTAGCACATGCCGCCGATCGTGACGGGCGCGGAGAGGTTCAACACCGCCCGGCTGAAGCGGCTGCGAAAGAACGACCCGCAGAGCAGCAGCAGCAGCCAGGGGAAGAAGAGGTCCGTGATCGTCCACAGGCGCAGCGTCAGGAGGAGCAGAGGCAACGTTGCGAGGAAGACGGCGTCCCAGCGCAACGAGCCGCGCTGCGGCATTCCGCCTTCGGTCGTGTGCAGATCGGCGAGGAGCAATCCTGCGAGAAAGAATTGGAGGAAGTGGACGAGGCTGCCCGATTCGCGTGACGCGAGCGGAAGCCACTGCTGGACGAACGGCATCGCCATCATTGCGGCCGCCAGGATGGACCTGCGCAGGCCGGCGCGCCGGATCCGGAAGGCCTGGGCCAACAGCGGCATCAGCACGTAGAACTGCACTTCGATCTCCAGGGACCAGGCGACGCCGTTGATGGTGCTCTTCGCGCCGTAGATCAGATTGTGTTGGTAGATAGCGCTGGCGACGAGGTGCGGGCACACCTCTCGTGACCAGGCGGCGCCGGAAACGAGAAGCGCGATGGACAGCCCGAGCAGGCTGATCAGGTACGGAGGCTCGAGCCGCGTGAGCCGCCGCAAGTAATAGTCGCGCAGCTTGATGGGCGCCGCGCCGCGCAGCGCGTGTGCCGCGAACGGCAACGCCAGCACGAATCCGCTGATGACGAAGAACAGCTCGACGCCGTATCGGCCTTGCCGGGCCAGGCTGGCGATCGCCGCACCGATTCCGGCGCGCGCCCAATCGTCGTTGGCGATTGAACGCGCGTGCTCGACGACGTGGAATGCCACGACGCTGCCGATGGCCAGGAACCGAAGCGCGTCGATCTCGGGAATGAAGGCGGTCGAGACCGTCGTCCTGCGCAGGCGCTGCACCCAGCGGGCATACGCCTGCCTCAAACCGAGCATTCCGGCTTTCCTCCCGACAAAGAGGCGATCGCGCCGGAGGATAGCAGCGCCGAGACGGAGCTCCTCGAAACCAGGTGTCGTGAAACGGAAGAGCCGCGTCCGCATGGCTGCGACCGAGCAAGCTGCTCGACCACCTGGACGCAGGTTGGTCGGCCCTGTCTAGGCTCGGATCTCCGCCCCGAGACGCGCCTTGAGGCGGTCCCGGATCGCCGAGCAGAGCGAGTCCGCTTCCGCGTCGGTCAGCGTCCGATCGGGCGCGCGCAGCGACAATCCGAAGGCCACGCTCTTGCGGCCCTCCGGCACGGGCGCTCCCCGATAGACGTCGAACAACGTCACGTTCTCCAGCAGCTTCGCCGTATCCGCGCCGCGGATCTCCTCGAGCAGCTTCTCCGCCGGCACCGCCGCCTCGACGACGAAGGCGAGATCGCGCGCCACCGCCGGAAACCTGGGTACGCCGTGCAGCTCGCGGAGCGCGATCGAACGCGCGAGCAGCACCTCCCAATCCAGCTCGGCCACGAACGTCTGCTGCGGCACCTCGAAGTGCGCCGCGACGGTGGGGTGCACTTGTCCCAGATGCCCGGCGGGTTTTCCACCGACGGCCAGCGCCGTGGAGCTGGTCGGGTGCAGCGCCGGATGGCTGCCCGGCTGGAAGCGTGCGTCTTCGATTCCCATCGCCTCCAGCACGTCCTCGACGGCGCCCTTGAGATCGTAGAAATCCGCCTCGTCGCCTCCCCCGCTCCAGCTCTTCGCGCGCCGCGCTCCGGTCAGCACCAGCGCCAGCCGGCGCGGCTCGTGCGCGGGCCAGGCGAGCTCGCCCGAAGGGTGGCGCTCGTCGATCTCCCGGAGATACACGCGCCCGAGCTCGTACAGCTTCACGTCGCGCACGCCGCGCGCCAGGTTGTACCCGACGTTCCGCAAGAGCGCGGCGAGCAGCGTCGTCCTCATGACGGCCTGCTCGACCGTGAGCGGATTCGCCACCCGCAGCGGCTGGTCGGGGGAGACCGCCGCCAGGTCCTTTTCGGCGACGAAGCTGTAGTTCAGCACCTCGTCGTAGCCATCCGCCGAGAGCGCGGCTCGCGCCCGGGCCGTCACCCGCCACTGCGGCGGGATCGCGGCCGTCTCCCCGATTCCCGCCGGATGCAGCTTGACCGGAATGGTGTCGTATCCGCGCAGCCGGGCGATCTCCTCGATGCAGTCGATCTCGCGCGTCAGGTCCCCGCGCCAGGCCGGCACGGTCCAGCGGCCGTCCCCGATGGGCAAGAGCTGCAGCGCGCGCAGCCACCGATCCACTTCGGCGGCGCTCACCGGGACGCCCAGCACCGCCGAGACGCGCTCAGGCCGCACCCGCACCTTCGCCGGCTCGCGCGGCGAGGGGTAGACGTCGATGGCCCCCGGCAGGAGGCGCCCTCCCGCGAGCTGGACGATCAGCTCCGCGCACCGGTCCGCCGCGTTGCCGGCGGCGTGCTCGTCCATGCCGCGCTCGAACCGGTGCGACGCTTCGGTATGCAACAGGTGCCGGCGCGAGGTCCGCCGAATCCCGGCCGGCTCGAACATCGCGCTCTCCAGCAACACGCGGGTGGCGCCGTCGCCCACCTCGCTGGTCTGGCCCCCCATCACTCCGGCGAGTGCGACGGGCTTCTCCGCGTCGGCGATCACCAGATCGTCCGAGGAGAGCTTCCTCTCCTTCCCGTCCAGCGTGGTGAGCGGCTCTCCTTCGCGGGCGCGGCGCACGACGATGCGGCGGCCGGCGAGCTCGTCCAGATCGAATGCATGCAGCGGATGCCCGAGCTCCAGCAGCGCCAGGTTGGTGGCGTCGACCACGTTGCTGATCGGACGCACGCCGCAAGCGCGGAGCCGCTCCTGCACCCAGAGCGGCGAGGGCCCCGGATGCACGCCCTCGATGACGCGAGCGACGTAGCGCGGGCATCGCTGCGCATCCTCGACGTCGACGCGGGCCGGGAGATCGCCCCTCCCCGCTGGTTGCGCCGGCGGAATCCGCACCGCGACCCCGGTGACGGCCGAGAGCTCGCGGGCGATGCCGACGTGGGAGAGCGCGTCGGGCCGGTTGGGAGTCACGTTGACTTCGAGGATCGTGTCCGGAAATCCGAGGAGCTCGTCGACCGGAGTCCCTGGCCGCACCTCCTTGGGCAGGATCATCAATCCCGAATGATCCTCGGACAGACCGAGCTCGCGCGGCGAGAGCAGCATCCCCTGGCTCTCGACGCCCTTGAGCCGCGCCGCCCGGATCTCGGTCCCGTTCGGCAGCTTCGCGCCGATGCGGGCCATGGGGACGACGTCTCCCGCCGCGTAGTTCTGCGCGCCGCAGACCACTGGATGCGTACCCGCGCCGTCATCCACCTGGCAGGCACTCAAGTGATCGCTGCCCGCGATCCGGTCCCGCGAGACCACCCGCGCCGCCACCACGCCGGGCCCGATCCCGCGCCGCTCACGTCCTTCGACCTCCAGCCCGATGCCGGTGAGCTTGCGCGCGATCTCCTCGTCGGAGAGCGTGACGGGACAGAGCTCCCGCAGCCAGTTCACCGAGACCTTCATGACTGCTCCAGGAACCGGACGTCGTTCTCGAACAACGTGCGCAGGTCGTCCAGGTTGTGCCGCAGCATCGCCAGGCGATCGATACCCACTCCGAATGCGTAGCCCGTGATCTTCTCCGGGTCGTACCCGACACCCGCGAGCACGTCGGGATTCACCATCCCGGCCCCGAGCACTTCCAGCCAGCCGCTCCCCTTGCACAACCTGCAGCCCTTCCCACCGCAGAGCGGATGGCTGATGTCCACTTCCGCCGACGGCTCGGTGAAGGGGAAGTAGCTTGGCCTCAGCCGCGTCCGGATGTCGGGCCCGAAGAATGCCTTGGCGAAGGCGTCGAGCGTCCCGCGCATGTGCGCCATCGAAATGCCTTCCTCGACGTGGAGGCATTCGACCTGGTGGAACATCGGCGTGTGCGTCGGGTCGGAATCGGAGCGGTAGACCTTCCCCGGCGCGATGATGCGAACCGGCGGCTTCTGCGCCAGCATGGCGCGGACCTGGACCGGGCTCGTGTGCGTCCGCAGCAGGAGCTGCTCCATGGCGCCCTTGGTCGGCGGCGATCCTGGAGGCGGCACCGGCTGCGATTTCGCGTCGAGGAAGAACGTGTCCTGCATGTCGCGCGCCGGGTGGTCGGGCGGGAACCCGAGCTTCTCGAAGTTGTAGAGGTCCCACTCGATCTCCGGACCGTCGGCCACGTGAAACCCGAGCCGCGCGAAGATCTCGACGATGTCGTCCATCGCCTGGCTGACGGGATGACGCCGGCCCCGCCGCCGCGAGCGGCCCGGGAGCGTGACGTCGAGCTTCTCGCGGTTCAGGTCCTGCTCGAGCGCGCGCCGGGCGAGGTTCCGCCGCGCCTCCTCCAACAGGCCTTCGACCTGCGCGATGGCGTCCGTGACCAGCTTGCCCGTCCGGGGCCGCTCTGCCGCCGGAACGGAGCCGAGCGACTTCCGCAGGCCGGAGAGCGATCCGCTCTTGCCCAGGTACTTGACCCGCGCGGCCTCCACTTGCGGCTCGGTCTGCGCGGCGGAAAGCTCCTGCCGCGCCTCGGCGAGCAATGCGTCGATCCGGTCGATCACGTCGGTCCTCCAGGAAACGACAAGGCCGCGCCGGGTTCGCCCCGACGCGGCCTCGCTCCGAACTGCTCTCGAGTGCCTACGCCGCGGCGCGCTTGGCGATCGCGGCAAACGCCTGCGGGTCGGCGACGGCGATGTCCGCCAGCACCTTGCGGTCCAGGAGGATGTTCGCCTTCTTCAGCCCCGCGATGAAGCGCGAGTAGGAAATGCCGTTGATGCGGGCCGCCGCGTTGATCCGGGCGATCCAGAGCGAGCGGAAATCGCGCCGGCGGACGCGCCGTCCCCGGCTCGACTGCATCATCGCGCGCTCGACCGCCTCGACCGCCCGCTTGTAGGTGCCATTGCGCCGGCCGCGGAAGCCCTTGGCGAGCTTCAGGACGCGATTTCGCCGGCGACGTGCCTTGAATCCACGCTTGACGCGCATTGCTTCTCTCCTCTTCCACCACCGGGGACTTCCCGGAGGCCCGCCGCGGGCCTTGATCCATGCGGTGCGTGTGGGTCTGTTCCGTGCCTACTTCGGCAGCCCGTACGGCAGGGCCTTCTTGAGGTGCTTCTCGTCCCGGCGGGCCAGGATCAGGGGCTTGCCCAGCCGGTTCTTGCGCTTGCGGTTCTTGCCCAGGGACAGATTATGCCGTCGGCCGGCCTTCCCCGCCTTGATCTTGCCCGTACCGGTCATGCGAAAGCGCTTCACGGCGCTCCGCTTCGTCTTCAATTTCGGCATCTTGCAGGTCCTTCCCTCGGCTGCGCAGAGCGGCGCCTTGTACACGCGCCGCGCTGCAGCGTCAAGCCTTCGGTCCCTCGGCGTGCGCGGCGGGGGCCGGAGGCGGCTGCGCTGCCTGGGCGGACGGCTGGCCGGCTGGCTGGTGCGGACGTGGCGGGCGCGACGCTTGAGGGGCCGGAGCGGTCGCCGCCTTGGCCCGCTGCGACTGTAGCCAGCGGGGGTTCGCGGCCAGGATCATGAACAGCAGGCGGCCTTCCATGCGAGGCGACTGCTCCACAACGGCGATGTCCTTGAGGTCCTGGGCGATGCGGGTGAGGATCGCCTGCCCGATCTCGCGGTGGGTGATCTCGCGGCCGCGGAACATCACGGTGCAGCGGGCCTTGTTCCCCTCTTCCAGGAACTCGCGGATGGCCTTGGTCTTGAAGTTGTAGTCGTGCTCTTCCGTCTTGGGGCGGAACTTCACTTCCTTCAGCTTCACGACCGTCTGCTTCTTCTTCGCTTCGTTCGCCTTCTTCTTCGCCTCGTACTTGAACTTGCCGTAGTCCATGATCTTGCAGACCGGCGGCTTCGCCATCGGCGAGACCTCGACCAGGTCGAGGCCGTACTCGGCTGCTTTGGCTAGGGCGGTCTCGAGGGGCAAGACCCCCAACTGCTCTCCCTCTGGACCGATGACTCGAAGCTCTCGTGCTCGGATTCTACGGTTCGTACGTGCGTCGCGGATGGCAGACTCCCTGGTTTGAGACCTTGCTGACAAAATGATTCCGGCGGTGCCCCGGACGATTCAAGGGGCTCCGCCGGCTTGAACCTACGTTCCTGTGATGAAAAGTCCCCGCAAGAAAGTGCGCATGGTAGCGGCTAGGTAAGGCCTGTCAAGCGCACCGGCCAGGCGGCCGAACGGCAAAAGACATGCCCGATCGACACGCCCGAGCCCCCCCTTACTGCGCGCCGGCAAGGGCGACCACCAGTGCCCAGGTCATCTCGACCGCCCGCCGGAGCGCTGCGGCGGGAATCCGTTCGTCGGCTCCGTGCGCGCGGCTCGCCTCTTCGTCGGTGAGCGCCATCCCGCTGAAACCATAGGAGAGGATGCCAGCCGCGCGGAGCTGGCGCGAGTCGGTGACGAAATTGCTCATGTAGGGCACGACCGGGATTCCGGGGAAGAATCGATGGGTGACGGCTTCGATGGCCGCCGGCCCTTCGCCAGCCGTCGGGATCGGGGGCGAGCCGCCGAAGCTGGCTTCCGCGACGACCTCCACGCTGTCGCCGGCGATCTCCTGGAGGCGGCGGCGGGTTCCCTCGACGGTTTCGTCAGGCAAGATGCGGCAGTTCACGTTCGCCTTGGCCTCGGCGGGAAGCACGTTCGGTCCCGTCCCGCCCGCCAGTTGGGTCGCGACGCACGTCGTCCGGAGCAGGGAGGCGATCGCCGGGTTCTCATCCAGCGCATTCAGCGCGTCGCGCGGGAGCTCGCCGCCGGCGGACGCAAGCGTGCGCATCGCGGCTCCGATGGCCGGCTTCTCGCTGTCCGCGGTGGCGAGGAAGAACGCGCGGGTGACCGGCAGGAACCGCGGCGGAAAGCGGTACTCGCCGAGCCGCCGCAACGCCCCGGCGAGCTTGTAGATCGCGTTGTCGGGGACCGGCCGCGAAGAATGGCCGCTCTTGCCGCGGGCCCGGATGCTGAAGTCCTGGTAGATCTTCTCGGCGACGTGCACGGCGGCGGACTTTCCCTTGCCCGCGGCATCGATCTCGACGCTTCCGCCTTCGTTCAGCGCGAGCGCGGCGTCATTGAAAGCCTCGGGATGGTGCTGGAGCTGCCAGTGGATCCCCTCTCCGCCCCGCTCCTCGTCGCCGGTCCAGGCAACGATGACGTCGCGGCGCAGCGGGATCTTGTGTTCCTGGAGGAGGAGCAGGACCTCGAGGTCCAGGGCGGCGTCGGACAGATCGTCCGTCGTCCCCCGCCCGACGAGATACCCGTCCTTTTCCGTCAGGCGGTGCGGCGGGCTCGTCCAGGATTGCCCGGCCGTCGGAACCACGTCGGTGTGGGCGACGAGCAGGAGCGGTTTCGCCGACCCGTTCCCTTTGATCCGCGCGATCAGGTTCTGCCGGCCCGGAGCAAACTCGAAGACCTGATGGGAGATCCCCGCCGCTTGCAGGCGGGCGGCGCCGATGGCGGCGGCGCGCGCCTCGTTGCCTGGCGGGTTCTCGGTATCCGCCGCGACCAGTTGCTCCAGCAGCGTGCGCACGCGCCTGGCCGAGGCATCGAAATCCGGTGAGGCGCCGGTCACCGTGGGTCGCGGCGCGGCTGACTTCTCCGCCGGGCGCCCCGTCGAGCAGCAGGGAAGCAGAGCCAGCGCGACCAGACCGCAGCCAGCGGATCGAGCATCGGCCATGAGCGAAGACCTCGGTACGGCCTCAGTACGGGACTGCTGCTTCGGACGACAGCTTTGCCGCGAACGCATCGAGCGCCTGGAACCCGAGGTCGGCCTCCTTGCCCTCGCCGTGCTTGCGCGGAGCGACTCCCCGTCCTTCCACTTCCTTGTCGCCGACCACCAGGGTGTACGGAATCTTCATCAGCTGCGCGTCGCGGATCTTCGCGCCCAGCTTCTCGGACGTCTCGTCCAGCTCGACGCGCAGCCCGCGGGACTGGAGCTGCGAGTACACCTCGCGCGCCCAGTCCAGGTGGCGGTCGGCCACCGTGATGATGCGGGCCTGGATCGGCGCCAGCCAGACCGGGAAGTCCCCGGCGAAGTGCTCGATGAGGATGGCCACGAACCGCTCGAAGCTCCCGTAGATGGCGCGGTGGATGACCACCGGCCGGTGCTCCTTGTTGTCCTCGCCCACGTACCCGAGCTCGAACCGGTCGGGATTGTTGTAGTCGAGCTGGATGGTCCCGAGCTGCCATTCGCGGCCGATGCTGTCCTTGACGTGGAAGTCGAGCTTCGGCCCGTAGAACGCCCCGTCGCCGGGGTTTTCCGTCCAGTCGATCCCCGTCTGCTCGGCCGCGGCGCGCAAGCTGGCCTCGGCGCGGTCCCAGAGCGCGTCGTCGCCGATGCGCTGCGCGGGCCGGGTGCCGAACTTGGCGCGGAACGCCAGCCCCAGCGCGTCGTAGACCTTCTTGATCAGCACCGTCAGCCGCTTCACCTCGTCGGTGATCTGCGACTCCATCAGGAAGATGTGCGCGTCGTCCTGTTGGAACTGGCGCACCCGGGTGAGGCCGGAGAGCACTCCGCTCGCCTCGTTGCGGTGGAGCACGTCCTGCGTGTGGTATCGGATCGGCAGCTCGCGGTAGCTGTGCTTCTTCATCGAGTAGAACAGGTAGTGCGAAGGGCAGTTCATCGGCTTGAGCGAATAGCTGGCCCGCTCCTCGATGCTGTCCGCCTTGGACTCGGGGTCGAGCACCAGGAACATGTTCTCCCGGTACTTGCCCCAGTGCCCGCTCCGCTCCCAGAGCGACTTGTTGTAGAGCAGCGGCGTCTTCAGCTCCTGGTAGCCGTTGCGCAAGCACATGTTGCGCATCGCATTGCTCAGGGCGTTGAAGAGGAGCGTCCCGCGGTGCGTCCAGAACACGGCGCCGGGCGACGCCTGGTGGAAGGCGAACAGATCCAGCTCGCGGCCCAGCTTGCGGTGGTCCCGCTTGCGCGCTTCCTCCTGCTGCTTGAGCCAGGCGTCGAGGTCCTTCTTGTCGAAGAAGGCCGTCCCGTAGATGCGCTGGAGCTGCGGATTGCGATGATCGCCACGCCAGTAGGCGCCCGCGACGTTGAGCAGCTTGATGACGCCGATCTTCCCCGTCGAGGGCGCGTGCGGGCCCAGGCAGAAGTCGACCCAGTCGCCGTGCGAGTACAAGGTCAGCGTCTTCGCGCCCTTGCTGAAGATGTCCTCGACGATCTCCTTCTTGAACGTCTCGCCCAGCTTGTCGAAGAGCTGCAGGGCCTCCTCGCGCGAGACTTCCTTGCGCACGAAGGGCAGGTCCTTCTTGATCTCCTCGTTGGCCGCCTTCTCGATCTTCTCCAGGTCCTCCGGCGTGAACGGCTCCTTGCGGAAGAAGTCGTAATAGAAGCCCTCCTCCGTATGCGGGCCGATGGTGACCTGCGTCCCGGGAAAGAGGCGCTGGACGACGCTCGCCATCACGTGCGCGGCGTCGTGGCGGATGAGGTCGAGCCCCTCCCGCTGCTTGCTGGTGACGACCGTCAGCTTCCCGCCCCGGCTCAGCGGCCGGGAGAGGTCGAGGTCCTCGTCATCCAGCTTGGCGTAGAGCGCGGCTCTGGCCAGGCCCGCCCCGATCTGCGTCTTCACGAAGTCCGCGACAGTCGTACCTGCGGGCACCTGCTTGCTGGAGCCGTCGGGGAGCGTGATCTGCAGCATCTCGGGCATGACGCATCCTCCATAACATGATGCATCCTCCAAAACGCCAAAGGCCCGGCAGCAGGCCGGGCCTCCCAGATGGTGCGTCCTGCTGGAATCGAACCAGCGCCCCCCACCGTGTCAATCCGCTCTCGAAGATCACCACGGCTCGGCACAGGTTAGCAAGTCCGCGCAATCTCTGGACACCGGCACCCACGCGACCCGAGACCTTTCGCCCGGTTTGGCCGCCGTTCTCCCGCGCGAAGCCCCAATAGAGGCCCAAGGATCACGCCAGGCCTCGCAGGGCGCGCGCGGAGCTCTGGCCACCCTGCCCCCTCCGCCTGTCGCGCCACGAGGGCCTGCGCGCCGTCGCCGGCGTCCCTGCGCTGCTCGCCGGCGCCAGGTCGCCGAGCTGCTCGGCGTCAGCACCGCGCGCCGGTGCCGCGGCTGGTGCGCTTTGCGCAGTCGCTGGTCTCGCGGCAGCCAGAGCCCTGCGAGCCTCATCCACTCGCGCAGCGTTTCCTTGGCCACCCGGATGTGGTGCAGCTCGAGCAGCTTCTCCTGCGCAAGCTTGGGCCCGAAGTCCGCGTAGCGCTCGCGGACGATCTCGACCGCCTCCGCCTGCAGCTGAGGCGGCAAGCGCCGGTTGCTCGGCTGGCCTCGCTTACGCGACGCCAAGCCGATCGGGCCGGCTCGTTGATACGCGATACAGAGGCGACGGACCTGTCGCGCGCTGAGGCCCATCAGCTCTGCAGCCTTCACCTGCGGCAGCTTCCGCTCGATGACTCGTCGGACGACGTCGACGCGGTCGAGTTCCTTGACGCTCATCCTGACCAGCTCCTGGACCATCCGTCCCGCTCCCGAGCGACACCACGTCGCCGAAAGCGAACATTTCTACTTGGCCAGAAGCGGACATTTTCATTTGGCTGCTACAGGGAGAGGTCGGATAAGTGCCGTTCTGTCCTCTCGCCACCCGCTCCGCATGCTCCGAAGCCTAGCAAAGTCTTCCGCGCCCCGCTCGGTAGAGCGGCCGCGCACTGAGGTTGTCAATTTGAAACGGGCTGACGCGCCGAGCATTCCCGGGCTAAGCGCGAGATATTTCGGACGCAAAATTGTGCGCTTAGTCGGTCAGGCACTCGGCTCCCACCACGTACGCGCCGGCCAACCACTGCTCGATCTCGCGGGCTACAGGTTCGTTCCACTGCCGCAGCTGCTCGATCCAGACCTTTTTCTTCTGCAGATCCAGCTGGTCGAGGCCGGCAGTCAGCCATTCCTGCCCATGCGCCAGGAGAAATTCCGCCAAAGGCCGGCTGCAAAGAGCGCGGAAGCTGCTTTGGAGCGCGGCCTCCGGCGGCTGGTGCTTTACCGCAGCTTGCAGCGACGCGAAGAGCACCAATTGCGCAAGATGCGCCTGGTTCATGGGATTCCAGGCCCAGCCGTTGCTGGCTTCTAATGCGGCAGTCGTGCGGCCTGTGGGTGGACGAAGCTTGAGGAATTTGCAGTTTCTCGGGCCGTCGTTGGCGAAGAGGTTGTCCCAGAGGAAGGGCTTGCGGCCGAGCAGGTTTCCGGTCTCGCGCAGATGCTCGAGCGGGATATCTTCGGAAATCACCTTCGGGCCCGTCCAGGCGAACTCGATTTCTTTCGGCGCCGCCCTGATCTCTTCCCAGTAATGCTCCGGGCGCTTGCCGAATACTTTTTCCAGGATCGGATCGGGGGTGTAAAAGGCCGGGCAGAAAATCACCCGCGCTTTGGTGGCGCCGCGCACGATCTCGATCGCTTCGAGCTGGGCGTGCGCGAGGCCCTCATGCAGGGGCATATCGTCGAAAAATAGCCCGAGCCAATCGATCCCCGCCTCTTCGAGCTGCGCGAGCTTGGTTTGCAGCAGCGCTTTGCCTTCTTGCTTGGCGATCTTGTGCAGCTCAAACGGGCTGAGCCCCACGCCAAACTGCACTTGATGCGCGCGGAAACGCCGCGAAAGCGCTGCCATCTTTTGGCGAAACTCGCTCGGCCAAGGTTCCCGCCATTTCTTGCGCAGATAAGGATCGGCCTTGGGCGCGTAAATATAAAACTGGAAATCGTTGTTCTGCAGGAAAGGCGCGAAGGCCAGGCGATCCGCTTCCGGCCACGGCGGCCCGAAGAATCCCTCGATCAGGCCAAGCGGCGGATGGCTCATCGCCGTCCTGCCTTATCGTCGGCGATCACGCAGTCTTTCATCACGAGGTGACGGCCGAAATCGCGGGCGATGTCCTCGTCGTGGGTCACGAGCACGATGGTCAAGCCCCGCTCGCGGCTCAGCTGGAGGAACAGGTCTTTCACCTTCTGGGCGTTGTGGCCGTCGAGGTTGCCCGTGGGCTCGTCGGCCAGAAGCAGGCGCGGATACATCACGAGCGCGCGCGCCAGCGCCACCCGCTGCTGCTCGCCCCCGCTCAGCTCGGCCGGGCGGTGCGCGAGACGATGCGCAAGCCCCACATCGGAGAGCAGGCTGCGCGCCCGCTCTTCATAGCGCTCGCGGTCTTCACCGGCGATCAGCGCGGGCATCATCACGTTCTCGAGGGAGAGGACGGATAAGAGCCGTTCTGTCCTCTAGCCACCCGCTCCGCATGCTCGGAAGCCTAGCAAAGTCTTCAGCGGCCCGCTCTGCAGAGCGGCCGCGCACTGGTCCCTCACCAGCAGGACAGGCAAAGACTGCGCGGATCTTCAGACCTTCGCTGGAAAAAGTGACCGACTCGGCGGGCACTCGATGCCTCACCATCAATCTCTCCGCCTTAACGTCCGCGTTCAACGGCGCGCCGCCTTTGGCGCGTCCGTTGCAACGCGTTGTTAGGCGGCTCTTGCTGATCGTAGCGCACGGTGCGCCTACCATGATGCTCGCCCTCAAGGGCCCTGCTGAAGCCGAGTTTACGAATGATCCTCAGCGACGCGACGTTCGCGGTAAACGTGGTGACGGTGATATTGCGCAACCGGAGCGCTCGAACGCCGTAATCGAGAACCGCCAAAGCGGCTTCGGTACCATAGCCTTGGCTCCAAGCGTGCTGGGCGTACCGCCAACCGAAGTCGATATAGTCATCGAGTTCTTTGAAGCCGCAGAACCCGATGAGATCGCCCTCCGACTTGCGCACGACAGCGTAGCGGGCCACACCGGTAGCTTCGTCGCGCCGCATACAGTCACGAATATAGTTTTCGGCCTCCTTATATCTATGCGGTAATCCGTCCGCCAGGTCCCGAGTCACACGCGGATCGGAGACAATCTTCGCGTACTGCGGGATGTCCGAAATGGCAAAGGACCTAATGACTAGCCTGGGAGTTTCGAGATACATCAATCGCCTAACGTAAAGTTAACTTCCGAAAAGAAGCCACGACTCGTCATTTTGCTTGCCGCATCAATGGTATCGCCGCGCGCAGGGGCGGGGGCGATAGGCTGCAGGCTGGCGGTGATATCGAAATAGGCTGCCCGCGGGACGATCGGTCGAGGGCAAGTGCCAATGCGCATAGTTCTCCAAGACGGTAAATCGCGGAGCACTCAGCCGGCGGTGCAGCGATACATCGCGAAGCTGCCCAGGACGTTGGGGAGCAGCGTGACCGGCCTGCCCTGGTGCATCACGAGCTTTTCGCGGATGCGGATGCCGAGGCGCCGGCAGAGATCCTCGAAATCGGTGACGGTGCAGTGGTGCACGTTGGGCGTCTCGTACCACTCGTAGGGCAGCGACTCCGACACCGGCATGCGGCCGAGCAGGACCTGCAGGCGCGCGTTCCAGTGGCCGAAGTTTGGAAAGAGGGAGAGGACGGATAAGAGCCGTTCTGTCGTCTCGCCACCCGCTCCGCATGCTCGGAAGCCTAGCAAAGTCTTCCGCGGCCCGCTCTGCAGAGCGGCCGCGCACTAGCGTCTCGGGACTGAACGATCCTGTCTCGTCGAGGACGCACCGCTTGGAAGGCAATTCACGCAGCGGTGCCGAAGAGAATGCCACAAGAGTTAAGGACGCTAGCAACGAAAACATTTAGCTTCTCCTTGAAGCGGGCGTGGGTGCATTTTGCGTCCCCTCTTCGTTGAGGTCACGGGCGCCCCCGATCCACAATATAGACTTGGAATGGGAAGAACCAGTAGGACTTGAAAAGCGAAGTACCTTTTCCGAGTGCGTAGCATGTATACGGATCTTTCATTTCGGCAATCTGTTTTTCCAAATCCTTCGACCTCCACAGGGCGGTCTGCGCGACGCCTTCGACCTGTTGCTGGACATAATCGGTTTTGGCGTCCTGCGCGGTCTGAATTGCCGTCCGTTCGTCAGGCGCCTTGATCACGAGTTCGCTCGCTCTGCAGAACACCCCACCTGTGGGGGGCGATGCAACGTAAGTGGCCATGTCCTCTCTCATACTGCTCGCAAGGGAGAGGACGGATAAGAGCCGTTCAGTCCTCTCGCCACCCGCTCCGCATGCTCGGAAGCCTAGCAAAGTCTTCCGCGGCCCGCTCTGCAGAGCGGCCGCGCACTCGGAATTCAAGAGATTGGACGAGCCTGCCCGTCAGCGCAGCGCTTGCTGCAACTCGGGGACGTCGTCTTGCCAGAGCGAGGCCTCGGTGGGCGCCGGGAGGCGAGCCGGAGCGGTTGGCGGGCCGGTGGTGGGCAGCCCGAGGTGGCCGAGATCGTAGGTCGTATAAGGCGTGTTCTGGCAACCGGCGGTTCCCTTCCTTGCCGGACGATGCCTAGCAGACCAGCCCGCGGCCGTGCCAGGCACCGGCCGCGCAGGCACGGTCTCGACCGAGGTTGGGCAGTGGATGTTGAGATTGTCCATGACGAGGTGAATCCGGCGGGCCGCTCGATAGCGCTGGGCGATCTTCCGCAGCGCCCACACGAAGGCGGGGGCCTTGCGGTTTGCGGTCGCGAAGGTCAGTCGGCGCCCGGTCAGCGGCTCGACGATGCAGAAGATGTTTGCGGTCCCGCAGCGGACGTACTCGTAATCGGTGCGCGCCAGCCTGCCTGGCGCCATCGGCTCGCCGCGCCGCGCGTCCTCACGAAGCACGACGGGCCGCTCATCCAGGCAGACGACCGGCTCGTCGGGATCGAGCTTACGAGCGTAGAGCCGGAGCACGTCCTCCATGCGGTCGATGAACTCGCTGCTGATTTCCGGCACGCACCACATTTTTTTCCCGCCACGGCTTGAGGCCATGGTCCGCCAGCGCAACCCGCGCCGTCTCCCGTCCCAGTTTTGGCGCGATGCCGCGCTTGACAGCTTCCATCGCCACCAGTCGTACTGACCAGCGGGCGCGCCCCTCCGGCGGCGGACCGCACACCATCGCGACGATCGCCGCCTGCTGCGTGCTGTCGAGCATCGGCGGTGGTTTGGGACGCGGGTCGTCTCCCAATGCGTGCTCGAGCCCGCCCGCCAGATAGCGCTTGCCGATCCGCGCCGTCTCTCGACGGTAGGTGCCCAGCGCCTCCGCCGTCGCCGTCACTGTGTAGCCGAGATCGAGCAGCAGCAGCGTGCGTACGCGGCGCCAAGTGCGAACGCTCATGCGCGCGCCGCCAGTCTCCATCTGCTTGAGGCGAGCGCGGTCGCCCTCGTCCAGCTTGAGTCCCGCGAATCGAGATCGGGTCGGCATCTCAAGCTGTAGATCAGAAACCGATCCGCCTTGCAAGAGGCGCCTCGGATCACAGCACTCCGGTCAGAGCACTAGTTGTTTGATCTGTTGGGCCAAGTCCCTCTCGCTCAGCACGTAGCGGGGGCCGTAGTTTCGCTCGTACCAAAGACGGTAGGTCTGATATAGCGCGCGCTTCCCCACCGACGCGTCGCTGCGCAGGACGCAGCACTCCTCGATGAAGGTCCCGAGCTTGTCTTCCTCCGTCCGCAATCGCTGCGAAGGGACTCCGCTCGTAGTCTGAAAGTGGCTCTCGTGCTAGCACTGGCGGGTCCTGCGTTCGGGGGTCTGGAGCGCGCTACAGCGCAAGGGCGAAGACGAGGCCAGTATCATCGAGGCGGTGGCGCTATGAGTAACAAGAGAAGCACCTCTCGATTTGGAGCTTTATGGCGCAGATTTCGGCGCGGTATGGCTCTGCCAAAAAGAGCCCCCATGAGCAAAGAGAGCGAAGAGGAGCTGGAAGGCTGCTTGTCTGGTTGCGGGGCCTTGATGATTGGTCTGGTAATACTTTTCATGGTGCTAGGCTGGGCATGGCGGGCTTGCCAATAAAAGATCGTAGGTCGTATAAGGCGTGTTCTGGCAACCGGCGGTTCCCTTCCTTGCCGGACGATGCCTAGCAGACCAGCCCGCGGCCGTGCCAGGCACCGGCCGCGCAGGGCGGCCCGCGGCTGGAAGTTCGTGATAGGGACCATCCCGACGAGCCCGACGCGTCCCGTCGTTTCACGTTCCGCACGGTTACGAGCTCGGCCGTTTCCCCGAACGTCTCGACGCGTCCGGGCAATCCCGATCAGTTTGCTGCATTAGTGCTGCAACGGTTCTCGGCGAAACTTCTCTCGCCCCGCGAGGCTGCAGCGTTCCTGGGCGTGAACCGCGAGACCATCTACCGTCTCTGCCAACGCGGTGAGCTGCCCCATCTCCGAATTGGATCAGCGCTCCGCATCGATGTGGGCACGTACGTAGCCGAGAAATCTAGCCAAGGGCCCCGCGAGGCACCTCGGCGGGTGCGCCACCTCGGCTTGCGAGTCACTCCACCGCGACGTTGACTGCCGTATTTTGAAGTAGAGACGGTCGATCTGCGCGCGCAGCGTCTGGCACGCTCGAAGTTCTGCCTGCGCGCGCTGGACATATTCGCTCTTCCCTCTCGGGCGATGCGGTCCTAATGCGCGTCCAGAGCCATCCCGCGTCGCGGATCGACGAGCTGCTGCCGCACAACTCGATGGCACCAAGACCCGAGCCGCCGGGCTGAGCAGGTCGGCGGCGCACGCGAACTAACAGGAGGCACGATGGGCATCTGGTGTCGCCGCACTTCGTAGCGTTCGCCGGGCGGCAAGCTCAGCGCGCCGGCACGTCCTGATGCCACTCACGGTAGTCGGGCGGGGAAGGCGCCAGTACTCATGAGCACAAGCAGGAGGACGAGCGCGCCGAGGTTCAGGAACAGGCCGGCGACCGCGGCGCTGCGCGGCGTCGATCCGCGCCACGCCCCCAGCGCGCCGAGGACGATCCCGGCGACTGCCGCTACGAGGAAGACGCGAGTCCAGAAATGCAGGAATCCGAAAAACGGTGTGAGCGCCGTCGTCCCTCGCACCACCGGGAACACGCCAAACCTGACCCACCAGCGCAGAAACACCAGCGCCGAGGCCACGAACAGAGCGCATGACGACGCGCCCAGCGTCGGGAACCGCTTCGTCTCTACGACTGGCATTCCGAAATTCTAGCCCGGGCTCGGTGGAGTTGCCCATCATAAACAGGACAGGCGATCGCGTTGACTACGCTCCAGTATCTTTCTCTTCGTGGTCGCGATTCATCCTTTTGGCTCGCCACTCATCGAGTGACGAGAATAGCTCGGTCCTGGGCCACCCGGCAGTCGCCTCTCGATGGCCCGACCACGTGAGGTGGACTACGGCAAAGCCCAGTCCGGCAGTTTCGAAGAGTACGTCGTCACGGTCGCTACGTCTCGCTAAGGCACGCGTCGTCTTGCCGGCGAGCACGTGATCAGGTCCGATCTCCCTCGAGAGTTCCTGTTCGAGTGAGCGACGTTGCTGCTCAGAGGATATCGCGACCCAGGGCGCCAGCAGGTCCTTCATCGCCCCCTCCTAAACTCCCTCGGTGATTGCATCTTCAATCCCTTGTGCGGTGCACCTCGTTGTAGTCCTCGAGCCACGAGGGGAGCAGCCGCAGGACGATGACAGCGTCGTCGAGCTTCCTCAGGTACACGTAGTCGGGCCCGACGTCCGCTTCGAGCCTGCCGCGCTACGTCAGTGGGTCGAGGTACAAAGAGCATCGCACGTGCAGTCCGTCGCCCTCGACGTCCAGACCGGCGTTCACTGCGGCGCCTGCCAGGGTTACTGGCCCAAGCGGGAAACGCCCGCCATGCTCCGCAAGCCCAACGACGTGTGAAAGGAATCGAGTGACGGCGGTGCGGGTGAAGTTGCCGTGCGTGCCATCAGGGTCCTCCGTGCTTAATCACAGCCTGCGCCTGAGCGTCCCAACCCTGCCCGGGTTGAGCCGTTCGACCAAGCGTGCGGGCCACATCATCAACTAGTTGGAGAACATCCGTTCTCTCCTCTACGCGGAGGGCGTGCACATTGCCTCTGAGTGGTCCCGGAATTCGGTCGTACTGCTCGCCAGGACCTAGGATCGGTATGGTTTCGCCGCCCAAGGCCCATCGCGCCCCCAACTCGAACAGCACATACTCCGAGTCTACCGAGACGCCAGTAATCACCGCTATAAACACTCGTGCCGATTTGATCTCCTCTCGTATTCGCTCGTGGGTTTGCGCACCGCCCTCAAGCCGACAGCCCGGCACACTCGTGCAAAGGATGTCCGCCTTGACGAGCGGGGGCTTCATCGCTGCCGTGAGGAGATCGACGAGCTTGCCGGCGAGAACTTCGTCCCTTGCACTGTGGCTGATGAAAACCGGGCGGGCTTTGCTGCTGCTTTTCACTACGCCCCCTTTGGCCGGCGTCTGCCCTGCTTGCCCCTTCCGTGCTTGCCCCTTCGTGTTCGATGGGGGCTCCCTGTACCTGTTCATGTTCGCTATGAGCCGGTCTATCTTCACGACCGCGCGACCGATCTCCTGGGCAATCACGAGATAGCCGTGAGGCAACTCGCTCCCTGACGAGATGATCTTTTTGTGCGACGTCAACGCCTTTCCTAAGTCGGAGAGCACATCCTCGCCAACGCGCTCGTCCTCGAAACCCGATACGAACACGGTCCGGGCTCGGTCGAGCCAATCCTCAACGACGTCGAGGGCGTGTTCATATTCCAGTACGGACAAGGGCTCGGGTCGCTCCTGTTGGAGAGAGGCGCCCTCCTCGCGGATCTTCCGCAATCGAGCGAAAAGGGGAGCCCGGTGCGTCTTGAGCAAGAGGCTTGACAAGGGCTGTTTCTCCTCCCGGGATGCCGCGATGCCAAGCATCATGTCAGACGAGCGGCGCTTCATATCGCGGCTGCGGCCCTACGGATCGCCTCCGCAACAACCGAGCGTGGTCGCGCCAGAGCAGTTCTCCCGGCGGCCAGGGGTGAAGGGCGCGGCGCTCGATCCACTGCGCCAGCCGGCGCCGCCTGCGCCACTCACTGAGTAGGAGCAGCGGCAGCAGAAACAGCCCCCACACGAGACCCGCCATCAGCGCCGCCAGCATCGGGCGGCACGGTAGCACAAGCGAGAGCGGAACTACTTCAGCGGGGAGTGCGCCTCCACGTCGAGGTCTGCTGCGACCCGACGATGCGCAAGCTCCAAAGAACCCGGGAGTAGGCGTGCGCGGAGCGGGGTTCGAACCCGCACGTCCCGCCAAGGAAACAGGCACACCCAAGGTGCCCGCGTCTCCCAATTCCGCCATCCGCGCACAAGCCGGGGGCTTGGCGGGTGCCCCCGGTCCCCTACTCCTTCCTATGGTGTCTGGTCCGTACGCATTGCGACACATCTCCCGTCTCAAGCCCCGGTTCGAGACTTGATTTCGAGCCTTGCTCCGTGGGAGAGTGCGACCGTCCCGCCAAGGACAACGGTGCTCTCCCATTAGAGGGTGCTCGAAAGCGGCGGTCCTTGCGGGCCGCCGTTTGTCTTTGGATCTAGGCGCCCTTGGGTTTTGCCTCCTCGCCCAAGATCCATTTTCTGGAGTTGCCGGACCGCTTGACCTTTCCGGTTTCCTGCAACTCCTCCATGTCTGCCTTAATCAAGTCCTTGCTGAGCGGAGTCTTGAGCCACGCACAGCGCTCCATTTGCTCAAGAAGCTGCGCGGACATTAGGCCAGTTGGGAAGAGGCTGAGAACGTGAAGGACGGCCTCACGCCGCCTCGCCGCCAACTCCTGGGTTTGAAACATCGAGTCTGCGCCCCACGCCCTCGTTCCGTTGAGCAGCGGCGCGCGCGACTTGTCGATCAACCGCCATCCATCTTCGGCGCGCGCGATGATGTTGCGCTCATCAAGGCGGGTCCCGACATTGTTGATCGAGCCGTCGCTGACACTCGGAATCCTGCTCTTGACTTCCGAGACGACCTGCTTGACCGGCATCGGCTCGCTCGCACCACGCAGAACGCCAAGCACCGCCGTTTGCGGTCCGAGCGCCTCGATGGGCACATGGATCCACCCGTCGGGAACACCAGCGGGACGGGTAATGTCAGGCGGCGAGATCTTGATTGCTCGCGCAACAGGCCCCGGGGAGTCCCCAAATGAGTCACGTTCTCCCAGCATCCGGCGCAGCGGCGCTGGGTAGTCCATGCGGGCCTCATCGAACAAGGTGCGGCACTCCTCGGCTGCCTTGAGCAGCCGCGTTAGCGACTCTAGAGCGCGCGCCTCTTTTGCGAGATCCACCTACGTAATTCCTCCTCATTCACGACTCCTCCCCTTATCTCATCTTGCCACCCCCGAAGCAAGCCCCTGCTACCCTCGGGGGCCGGAAGAGAGGCGGGGGTGCTGTGATCCACCGCATGACGAAGCCGGCAGGTGGAGCCCGTGAAGATCACTCTTTCCCTTTCGATGAAGCGATCCGCCGCGTGCTCAAGGTGAAGTCAGACCACCCCACCGCGAAGAAGCCCGCGCCCAAGAAAGCGGCACGGGCGCAAGACCGGACCCTTGAGCGGCTTGTCGTCAGGTCCGCCACAAACGCGCCATGAAAGGCGCCACGCCGCCGGGGCAGCACGCCACTTAAAATACACGAGGCCCTCAATTCCCTCGTGTGCGAGCGATTCAGGGCTGTTGGTTGGTGCGTCCTGCTGGAATCGAACCAGCGACCCCCACCGTGTCAAGGCCCGCAAGCCGGTTGGTCCAGACCTTACCGCTTCCGCACGGAACCTTAACACACGCCCCGGAATCCGCTCGTTCTTCGAGGGGATGCACCGCGATTCACGTTGTGGAAGTAGCAACGTTTCATAAACTCTAGAAGGCGTCCCGGTGTCCTGTCGTTGTCCTGTTGGAGGCCGCATGGCGAATCGAGTCGATCGAGAGAAGCGAGACCAGCGGCTCCGCGCGCTGGGCATGAACGGGAGGCTGCCGACGGCGCTGACCGAGCGCGTGGTCGACGCCGTGCGAACGCATCCGACGGGAGAGCGCTTTATGCTCGCGGACGGCAAGGTGCCGGGACTGGCCCTGGCTGTCTACCCGGACGGCGCGGCCAGCTACGTCCTGCAGGTCCGCACGCAGGCCGGCGTCGCGCGGCGGTGCGGCCTGGGTTCCGCGGCCTCGGTGACGCTGGAGGCAGCGCGCGACGAGGCGGAGCGGCTGAGAGCCGTCGTGAAGGCAGGCGGGGACCCAACGGCGGAGAGGCGGGCGGCGCGGCTTGAGGCGCAGTCGGCACAGAAGTCCACGGTGCGCGCCTACCTGGAGGACGTGTACGAACCGAAGAAGTTGAAGCAGCGCAAGGGGAAGAACGGCGCGATCGCCAAGGCCCACATCCTCGCCACCTGGGAGCCGCTGCTCGACCTGCAGCTCGCCGCGGTCACCCGCGACGCGATCGAGAAGGTGCTGGCGGACCGCAAGGCCGCGACGAAGCCGGACGGCTCGCGCAAGATCAAGGACGGGACGCTGCTGCGCGACTGGAACCCGCTGCGCGCCATGCTCGCCGACGCGGTGGATCGGGGCTACCTCGCGGGCATGCCGGTGACGCGCCGGCCGGAGCCGATCCGCGGGATGCAGGACGAGCCCCGCATCCGCTGGCTGGGCGAGAACGACACCGACGAGGACCTCGCGAAAGGGACTGGCGAGCGCGGGCGCTTTTTCAAGGCTCTCGACGCCTTCGAGTCCGACGAGCCCGGCGGCGGCGACTTCCTGCGCTGCGCGGTGCGCCTGGCCGTCAACACCGGGATGCGCCGGGGCGAGCTGGTCCGGCTGCGCGACGAGATGATCAAGCGGAGCCCGGATCGCCTCGAGCTGCCCGGCGCGATCTGCAAGAGCGGCAAGGCGGGCAAGGTGTTCTTGAACCCCGATGCGCTGGCGGCGGTCACGCGCTGGCTGGAGGTGCGCAAGACGCTCAAGCTGCAGAGCATCCGCGGCGAGCTCTTCCCCGGCGAGGGCAAGCCGGAGGACGCCGCCGAGCGCTGGGAGGATCGGATCACGCAGCGCGAGTTTCCCCGGCTGTGCGAGGAAGCGGGCGTGTCCGGCCTGACGTTCCATTCGCTGCGACACACCTTCGCCGCGCTGCTGGTCAAGGCCGGCGTGCCGTTGATCGAGGTGCGGAGCGCGTGCAGGCACGCGAGCATCGTCACCACGGAGAAGCATTACGCGCACCTCGCGCCCACGGCGGTGCAAAAGTCCGTTCAATCGCTGCGGGTGTTGTAGAAAAGCGGTTGCCCGCATTGCCCGCCTTGCCGGGAAGTGCTACACATCATGGCAACGGGCCCCGCACGCGCCACGCGGAGTAGAAGCCACTAGAGCGCTACCAGACACGATAGCGCGATCCGATAAGCCCAAAGCCAGGGCACCACATGCAGAGAGGCTCCTTCGGGGCCTCGCTGCGCTTCGGCGGATCGGATCACATGAAGAAGCCTCCCGAACTTGGCCCGCTCGAGCGTCGCGCGATCTCGCTGGCCTGCCTCGTCGACGAACGCACACTGAAAGCCGTACTCGCAGGGAAGAAGAACGTCAGAGCGGCGTCGGTCGAACG
>Ga0070708_100000657_pt1 | contig 26191 bp, 14 predicted proteins | sample KBSK5503metaG_FD_65469 | JGI IMG/M metagenome (GOLD analysis project Ga0070708, IMG submission 65469) | Corn, switchgrass and miscanthus rhizosphere microbial communities from Kellogg Biological Station, Michigan, USA - KBS K5-50-3 metaG | ecosystem: Host-associated > Plants > Roots >... | reverse complement strand
TATCGGCGGCTGACGTTCATGATGCTGGATGCGGAGGTGGTGGCGGTGAGCCCGGCGAGCGTATGGCGAGTGTTGCAGCAAGCCGGACTGCTATCGCGATGGAAAGGCAAGCCCTCGCGTAAGGGGACGGGGTTCGAGCAGCCGCTGCAGCCGCACCAACACTGGCACATCGATGTTTCCTATATCAACCTGTCGGGCACGTTCTATTACCTGTGCAGCGTGTTAGATGGATATAGCCGGTCGATTGTGCATTGGGATCTGCGGGAATCGATGAAGGAAGCGGAGATCTGGGAAGAAATCCGCGAGATAGCCAAGTCGGAAACTGAGGGTCTGCTAACCAAAATAAGCAAGGAGATTCCACGAGACGAAGCGCTCGTTCGATTTCAGAACACGATTCCGGTTCCACGTCAGCTAGTACTACTGTGTTATAAATGTGGAGCTCCACACTTATAACACATTAGTACTAGAGGAAGTGCTTGAGCAACGCGCAGAAGAATGGATACAGGAGTTGTACGGTATTTGCCGGAAAGCGCGGAACGATCCGACCGACGAAAGCACAGAGTTCATGCGGGTAGCGTGGGCGTTCGAGATTGAGCCTTTCATTAACGAACAACTCCCAAACTTACTGCTCGTGGCGGCTGGATTCAACGACATCAGACGCAAGTTGTTGAGACATGATCCCGTTCACAATCCATCCCTCCGCAAGAGAGCATCCATCTGTGACCAGGTACGGGAGACAATTCGATCGCGCTGGAATCAGAAGCTTTCAACTGAAGATACGGCACCGGGAGCGAGGCGGACACGGTTGACTACGAGTTCCCAAGCTTCATCTGACACGAGCACTTCACCCTCGCCGGTAGCAGAATCGGCTCCAATTCCTCTCGCTGTAAAGTCCAAAGCAGAACGAAAGCTGACAGATTTTGAGAAACTTGCTGGATCGCTGTTCGACAGCGCGTTACAGAAGAGCGCTAAACATCGGGTAAGTAATGCCACCCTTCTGTACATCGCCGATCGACTCGACACGTCTCCGTTCAGACGGCCTAAGGATCACCTCGAAAGATTGTATCGCATAAAAGTCGCGGAATATAACAAGAAGCTTGGGACAGACAAGGCGCTCACCACTTGGCGGAAACTGGCCAGCAATCCCATTCATCAGCGAGGGATGCGGCGCACATTGGCTCATGCCGCGCAAAAACTTCGCAAGAACTTGTCCGCACAACCTCCTGCGACGACTTTCTAGGTCACAGCGCTAACCCGCATATTTATTGCTCAAGCTTAGTGTTTCTTGTACGCCGTACAAGTTCGCAAGAATGCGCAGGTAGATAGTTTCTTTTGCAGCCTGTACCGTCTCGCTTGTCAGACAGTAATTATTGTTTCAGCGCGGGAGGATCGACGCTGAGGGTTCGTAGCAGCCTGCGGTGGCCGCCTGACGTCGAAAACCTAGGCTAGCACATTAGTAATCGAATCGCGGGGAAGCCGTATGAATTTTACGGCTCTGAACAAGAATCTGGAAAAATGCGCATACTACGCGGCTTTCTGAAGAACAAGGAATTCGGTCTTGGTAGCCGCCAAGCGCTGCGCCTTCAGGAGCAGGTAGTTCATGTCGCGATAGCCACGGCCGCGCCGGAGCAGGGCTTTGATGTTGCCGTTGACCGCTTCGATCACTCCAAGCGGTACCTTCACCCGGCAGTAGTTCAGGAGGCCCTGCAAGTGATCCAGTAACATGCGCGCCAGTTTCTCCATCGGCTTCAGCCGCTGCCAGCGCAACTGATCGATCCAGCTCTGCCAGAGCAAACTGCCGGGCCACTCGTCGCACCGCCGCGCTCTCACAGGCTTGCCCCACCGCTTCCTCAAATCGCTTGCTGAACGGTGCCTTGCTGGGCAGCAGCGGCACCTTCTCCGCCCTGACCCCACATCTCGGGCAGCGCACCCGGTACAACTCGATCACCACCGTGGTGCGGTACTCGAAGCAGGGCAGATCCCGTACCTCTCGTTCGTACACGTCTGCAATTTCCTTCACTGCTTGCCCACACCCAGAACACACCAGCTTGCGGTTCCCACGCTTGCGTCGCACCCACAGGCGCACGGCTTTAGAATCTTCGTTGATTTCGCTGCGGTAGACCCGGTAGCCCGGCCACCCCAGAATCTTCGTCCACTCACTCTCGCTCATCCTGCTGAGCGTACTGAAAAACCCGCTGCCGGACCGAATCGAGCGAATCGGCCGTGCTTTGGCAGCAGACGAACCCGCCTGCATGTTGACCGTCTCGAGAATCATGATTTTTAAGCAGGCAAAGGCTGGCAGGATTCCGTCGTTCCGCATCGGCAGTTGTGTACGGCTCACTGAACGAAGTAGGTCATCTTCCGCCAGCTTTGATCAGGCATCTCCCTTCTCAGTACAAAAACGGGCCTCGAGGAAGTTGGCATTTCGCTACTGAGTCGGCATGGGGCACTTTTCGGTCCGGAAAAAAATTACCTCTCTGCCGGGAAAACAGCATCGAGCCGATCAATGGCGTCCGTCTCGCGGCTATTGCGAGGAGTTGCGACGCTGAGTCGACGTATCTGTACAGCATCGCCTCGTTGAGGCCGTACTCCCGAGCCAGTCTGGCGAAAGCCGCGGCTGTCTTTCCAGTCCGTCGCGCTGGGAAATGGGATCGGTGTCTTATCCAAGGGGGCGAATGAGGCAAATCACTTGCGCCAGCGGATGAAACGTACTAAGTTTGCTCCGCACCAGGGCCGGGCACAAGAGGGGGATTTGAAGGAGATCGCTTTATGTATAGGCAACTAGTGCGCGGTTGGCGCTTGATATCCTTGTCTACGCTGGTAGTGGCTGTGGTGGCAAACGGGGCATGGTTTCAAGCGCCGGCGCCATCCCAGGATCAGGTCCCTGCGCCCACGATCCGGGTGAGCACGCACCTGGTGTTGGTAGATGTTGTCGTTACCGACAAACAAGGCAAGCCGATACCCGGGCTTCGTCCTGAGGCCTTCGAAGTTGAGGAGAACGGCAAGGTCCAGAAGATTTCCACTTTCGTTCCTGCTGGAACGAATCTCGCCGCGGCGGAGCCACTGCCCCCGGGCATCTATTCGAACAAACCGCAGTATCGTTCCCCTGGTGGGCCTATTACAGTAATGCTGCTCGATGCCGTCAATACTCCCTACTCGGACCAGGCCTATGCCCGCCGGCAGATGCTCGCCTTCGTGCAGCAACAACTTAAGCCCGGGCAGCGCATGGCCGTTTTCACCCTCACTGGGCCCCTGAATGTGTTGCAGGACTTTACCAGTGACCCTCAAGTTCTGGCTGCAGCGTTGCAACGCTATAAACCGCAGGCGCAGGAGTTCATCACCGCCAGCCGGGCGGAAACCGGTGCGGCTGCCGGCAATGCGACAACCGCTTCGACGGTGACCGCGCTGGATGCAAGCGTGCCTCCATCCAACAGCGGGGGCGATTCGTCGGGACTTTCCAGAAGTGGTGCGGCCGGCCAAATCGCTTCCGCCCAAGCCGCCCTAGCCGCCTTTGCCGGCGCTCAGTCTGGCTATGCTGAGGACCAGCGGGCAGTACTGAGCTTGAATGCCCTGAACAGTATGGCGCGGATTCTGGGAGGCTTGCCGGGCCGCAAGAATATTATCTGGGTTACGGGAAATCTGCCGTTCTCCCTGGTTCCAGAGAACCGGACCATGACCGATGCGGAACTCGAAGAAACCCTGCCCAGCCTGGATACTCGCCGCGTCGGCCAGCACGCCGCAGGAACCGCGGCGGCCACTTTCCGCCAATCTCATGCCGGGGACATCCGGGAACTTGAAGCCAGGCTTACGAGTGCGCAGGTCGCGGTGTACCCGGTCGATGCGCGCGGTCTGACGCTGTCAACGTCCACCGATTCGCAAGAGACGATGCTCGACATCGCGCACGAAACTGGCGGGCGCGCTTATGTTAATCAAAATGAAATCAAGTTCGGGGTAGAGCGGGCCTTCCAGGACAGCGCCGCTTCTTACACCATTGGTTACTATCCAGAAAACAAGAAGTACGACGGCAAATACCGGACGATCAAGGTAAAGGTGAAGCGTGACGGAGTGGATTTACAACACCGGCGAGGCTACTTCGCTGTCGATCCGATCCAGATCAAAGGCCCTAATGCGGAACAGGCGGTGACTTCGGCGCTGAACGATGTAGCTCCGTCCACTATGGTTGCTTTCACCGCTCAGGTGGTTCCTTCCGCCGAAAATCGCAGCGCGAAGGGAAAAGTGGGAGTGAGCTTTCTGGTTGACGCGGCCACCGTCTCCGCTGAAGACGCTGGCAGCGGCAAGAAACTGAATGTGGCCTTCTATGCTGCGGTCTATTCACCAGACGGAAAGATGGTGACCAACCGGAGCATGAAGGTTGACCAGACCTTCGACGCCAACACCTACCAGCAAATCGTCCAGCACGGACTATTGCTGCATATGGATCTGGATCCTCAGCCTGAGAATAATCAATTGAGACTCGGAGTGCAGGACAACAGAACCGGTTTGGTAGGGTCGCTCGGAGCTCCCATGCCGCAATAGGTGGGAGGCTTTTGCGAGCTCAGGCCTTGTTGCTGCCCAGTTAGAAAGAGTCACCGCACCGCGGCGCCTACGGGTCCAGGGGTGGAGCAGGCCTGCAGGCATGCATACCACTCCGGGGGACGAGGCCAATCGCGGGCCAAGGAACCTCTCGGATAACGCGTTTATCGCTAGTTCAAGGCCCTGATTACGGTGGTCTTTGAAATGCGGCAGCGCATAGAAATATCGCGCAACGTCAAACCTGCTGCGCGCAACTCTTTAATTTTTGCTGCCGAAACCGAAACCCTCGGCCGACCCAATCGCTTTCCTTTCGCACGAGCGTTGCGGAGACCAGCCTTCACGCGCTCGACAATCAGCGACCGTTCTAGTTCCGCGACAGCGCCGAGTACCGTGAACACCATCTTGCCCATAGGGGTGGAGGTGTCTACCAAACTCACGAACTCGACTCCGAGAGCACGGAATGTCTCAAGCGCACGCAATAGGTGCGACACAGAGCGAGCGAAACGGTCGAACCGCCACACCAGGACCGTATCAAATCGCCGACTGTGAGCGTCGGCCATCATTGTGTCCAGCGCTGGTCGTTTGTCCTTCGAGCCACTAATGTGGTCCACGTACTCGCAAGAGATTTGCCATCCCCGGCGGACGCAATACTCACGTAGTTCGCGCAATTGAAGCTCTGGATCCTGCTGGCCGTTGTGGGTTGATACTCGAGCGTAAATTCCAACTAGCATGGTCCAAAAACCTCGCTTCCTGTTCACCTGTAAGTTATTGATTTAACAACTACAATAATGGCTGTTTCCCTAGGTATATTATCACTTGTTTTTGGACCACAATCAAGGCCAATGACCTACTCGTCGGAGATTGCCATCCTCGGCAGGCATGGTGATCCTTCCAACTTTCTGCCTAAAGCCTGACCCGGTTCATCGATCGGGGTACCAACGGTCCTAGAGTTGATGTCCAGACGTGCGGACACGAGGAAGGGCTCCGCGATATCCACGCGCAATAGCCGGCGGTTGCCCCGGTGATTTCGCGGCTGCGCCAAGCCGGACCAGAGTTGAATTAGATGGTCGTCTTTTACAGACGATCCCGAGGTCTGGGGTAGCTGGAGAATTGCTTCAACCAATGGCGTTCACGTGTCCAGACGCATGGACACGGAGGCTTCAGTCGCCACATCTTTTGGCCCGGCAAATCAATGCGATCAAAACGCGACCGCTCCAAGCCCTTTGCAACCCTCATCTGGTCAGGCAAGGCATACGCGTTGTCGCCGCAGCCACCGTGCCCTTCTTAGCCATTTGCGCCGGGCGATCCGAGCGCTACTCTTGATTGAGCGCGGCGCGCGCCGCGTCGGAGGAACGAGTGGCTCGAATCTGCACGATCTGCAACCATCATCGTCGCGACAGCATGGACAAGGCTTTGCTACGCGGCGAAAAGCTGAAGGCCACTGCCCGCCGCTATGCTATAGAGTCTCCGAAGACGCGCTTGGCCGGCACAAAAAGCACATGCAGCTAGTCATCGCCAAGGCAGCAGCAGCGGTGGATCAAAACGGTCTTGCCTACGGCTCAGCCTTGTTGGCAGAGATCGGGCGCATAAAAGCTGACGCCGAGCGCTTGCAGAGCGAGGCTGAGCGAAGGCGGGATGTGAGGGCTGCGCTGAAAGCGATTCACGAGCGTCTGGCCATCGTCGAGCTTGAGGCTAAGCGCGTCGTAGTACCGGAGTTGGTCTTCTTTCGGGGCCTTGAATCTTGACCATAGCTGATCCCCGACTGCGCGATAGTCGGACAGAACCGCTCTGGCATTATGGAGCTTGTCGGCAGCCGAAACCAGCAGTGCATCTCCGTTCGCGCTACGCAGGTGCTCCAGATATTTGTCCTTTCTTTCACGCCAAGGCAACTTCTCCCTTGGATCACTCGCCGTGCTGTCCGAGCAGAATTCAACGGTATTTGCCACCCGGTCGCCGAACATATGTCGAATGGTGGCCAGAGTTGGGAGTCCGCCCTGATCCTCAACAGCGTCATGTAGCAGGGCAGCTATAGCCTGATCCTCGTCGCCGCCAGCCTCAAGGACCAGCGAACATACACTCATCAAGTGGGCAATGTATGGTATGGGGACGCCTTTTCGGGCTTGCTGGTGATGCAGCCCGGAAGCGAACTGCAAGGCGAGATCAAATCGCCAAGTTAAGAAGGACGAGTATGGTTCCATTGCGCTGATTGTACGTCCGCGAGACCACGCAGATAAGCCAGAGGCCAGTCCCTGGGTTCACCGCTTCGGCACCGTCACGCCAATCCCTCGGCCTTTGCACGCGCCCGACTTTTTGCGACGATTAGCAAGGAACTGAGGAGAGTCGTAGATGAACTGAAAGGGCTGGCGGTCCGTTGACTCAAAGCGCAAATTGACACGGCTCTCATTGCCGCGAATGGAGCGATATGAACTGGAAACCAAGAGATTGGATCGAGCATGCGGCATTCGGCGTTGGTCGTATCAGTGAGGATCGGGGAACCCGAATTTAAAGGAGATTCATCGTGCAATGACCCTACGGAAGACAAAACCTATATAGGAACATCGCTGGGAGCTTGCGCTTCCGAGCCTGTAAAGCCGGAGGAATGGATGGCGGTATTTCACATCTACGCTGATGCAAGCGGGAAGCTGAGCAATTCCGCTTACACGTCCTTTTGTGGTTATGTGGCACACGTTTCAGAGTGGGCGCGCTTCACATCCGAGTGGGAGAATTGCAGATTTAAGTGGCAAGTTCCGCCTCTCCACATGTCCGCAATAATGCATCCTGACGAGGATGCGGTCTGGGGGAAGGTCGAGGCGCAATGGGGAACAGAGTGGGAGGCGAAAAGGGACGCGATGCTGGAAGACTTCGCCGGAACAGTCAGAAGGGCTGACATTGTTTGTGTCGGGCTGTAGTCGACGCGGCTCATTTCAGAAAGCTCGCGTTTGCCGATCCAGATTTTGCCAAGCTATTTAAGGACACGATGTATCTCGCACTGCACAAACTGGTGACACAAGGCATCGAAAAGACTGAAGTGGTAGATAAGCATTCTCCGATAAGCCTCGTGCTTGGTGATGACCCGGAATATTCGATGATGTGCTATGGGCTGCTACAGGCCATGAAGCGAGATGTTCCAAAAGTTAAGGAAAGGATTCACGGCATCGCTTTCGTGAACGATGAGTCTTTCCCCGGAGTTCAGGCAGCAGATGTAATTGCGTATGAATCCAGACGCTTGATGGTTGACGAAATGAAAGATCCAAACACCCAGCCGTCGGAGCTTTTCAAATCTCTCACTCTTGCACTCTTGGTCTAACGCATCAACTACTTCATTTCACGCCATCAGTTCTTAACGAGATGCAGCGGAAAACCGGGGCTGCCAACAACAGTTGATGGTAAAATCCGATACAACCACGGAACGGTAGTTGCTTTTGGGGAAGATCAAACATTTTCTACCGATTTTGTCTGGTGTCCGAAAGGATGAGACATCTATAGCGCCTGTCGGAAAGAAGGAAGAGGACTGCGTTCGTTCTGAACAGGCTTCCTGCACGAAGTCGTTACGTGGTGATCACCGCATGCTCCACAGAGTGGTAGCGTGCTACCCAGATTCTGCCGTTCCAACCACGAAGCTACATTCATTCGCAGAACTCCAAGACCGCTCATCGCATTGACGAGAGCTTCCCTTTCTTCCTGCGTCCCGCCGTGGTCTTGAGCAAGCACCAGCCGCCTCTTGTGTATTTCAGATTCCGCTGTCTGAATGCGCTCCTGCATCTTCGTCCAATCCGTTTCGAGCAGGGCCGCTTGATATGACTCTTGCCAGCTATAGCTGGTCAGCACTCTGATCTCTCGGTAAGGATCAACTAGCCTTTGACTGATAGCCATTTTGACGCTCCGTAATTCTGCGCAGACTGTCCAGCGTAGTTAAAGCATCTCGCAAATCGTGTTGTTCGCCATTCAGCGGTTTCGTATGACCGTCTTCGATGCGATCAAGAACGGCATTGCGAGCGTGGGCGATCCGTTCAAGCAATTTCACTGGGTTGGTCTCAAACAACGCAGCTTGGCAAAGCTGTCGCCAGTCTGGGAGAAAGTGTGTCTGTTCAATATTGCTCATCTTTCCCTTTTATAGAACGAACGCATCGTACCGTCAACTCCTTTGTTTGTAAGCGATTACATAGCATCTGGGCATTTATTTCTGGATAGTGAACGATATCCCGATGACGGGATCAGTAATACGATTCTGGCGTAGCAATAAGCGCTTTTTCGGCTGTCTGCCGCGCAATGAGGACAGGTGAACATGCTAACCAGTCCGGTCGGGCATGTCGGAAAGCGGGAATGGGTGGCGCTCATTTCGGACAGGCTTCCTCACACAGGAAGTCGTCAGGTGATAGTCATAGCATACGGCGCAGAAGGAATCTCCGCAGCATTGCGTGGAACAATCTGAACAGATCGCAGATCCACAGTCACTGCACTTCGCCACGGCAGGCTTGCCACACGGCATGCCAAAGTCGCTATCACCGGATACGTATTCGATTTGGGAGAATCGATTCATTTGGGGAGAACATCGCTTCTCCATTTCACGCTGAGCCAAGACAGCGTCGAATTTTGCGCAGGCTGACGGCGGCCCTCAGTTCTTCGATGTGAAATCAGAAGCCTTCTTATGCTCTCGAATCTGGGAGTAGCTGACAGCCAGTTCTGACCCGAGCTCGACCTTACCTCCGTAGTCGTTACCAGCTGGTTGCCCAAAGTTCCGAATATAAGTTGTTTTTCATCGTCGCAGCGGTGAACACGCACCCACATCCACTCACCGATTACGGTGGTTTCGTCTTGGAACTCAACCTTCACGTAGTCACCGCGTTGATAGGTTGGCATCGTTGGCTCCTGAACCCTGAGACGGGCGGACACCTTGATGACCACGGGGTAGCCTATAGCACAGTTCGCAGAAGGAATCTCCGCAGCACCACAAGCGCTTTCCTCAGTTCTGACTAGAAAAGCAAGAGATTATTGCTTTGCTTGAACTAAATCTACCGTCGTGGCCGTGTGACGTTTGATCCAATCCGCTACCATACGCTGGGCTTGGGTAATTTGCGCTTTAGTCATGTGTCGAGCGACCCATTCATATCATAGTCATCAGCAGGGACGACTGAGGAGCCGACGATTGCGAACCACATGTACGCTTCGATGTCATCCTTCGGCAGCCGACCATGACGATAAAGATTAGCCAACTGAACTTGCGCGCATCCTGATCGAGCGATCGTTCGAATCGATGGGTATGGCACCGAACAGTGATCTACGGCATCGCAGCACCTAGGATCCGATGCCGATGAAGAACTTTTGCGGCTCGAAACTCATTTGGGGTTCTCTTCTCACAGCTAGACGATCTTGCCTTCCTTGATGTATTCGCGTTGAATGGCCTCTTCCAAGTCCGTCAGCTCAAGACGTGACGTCTTTTTTGCTAGAACATCGATAGCACAAAAATGCGTCACATTCAGGATGCCGGCACCGGTGAGTTCGTGGCGGGCAGCGATGTATTGCCAATCGATGTCGTCAGCAATGACGATCTGCCGAGGAAACGTCTTCTGCCATAGCTCATATCGCTCTTCAGGGCGCGGCAGCGGAAATTGGATGATGTTCTGCAGCCTGCGCACGAACGCGTCGTCAATATTCGCCCGTTGGTTGGAGGCCAGAATCACCAGCCCGTTGTAGTTTTCGATCCGCTGCAGCAGGTAGGCCACTTCCTGGTTGGCATACTTATCGTGGGCATCTCGAATCTCGGTGCGTTTACCGAAGAGCGCATCGGCTTCGTCGAAGAAAAGTATCCAGTTCTGATTTTCGGCGCGATCGAAGAGCTTCGACAGGTTCTTCTCGGTTTCGCCTATGTACTTCGAAACCACGCGCGACAGATCAATGCGGAACACGTCTTTACCTGTGTGCTTGCCCAGCAAGGTTGCTGTGAGGGTCTTGCCGGTGCCGGGCGGCCCGTAAAACAATGCACGGTAGCCCGGTTTGATTCGCTTCCCCATCCCCCAGTCGTTGAGCAACGTGTCGTTGTGTTTGATCCAATTCTCGATTTCGCGGATCTGGCGCAACGTATTGGGATGAAGCACAACATCATCCCAATCCATTTTTGTCTCGATGTATTCCGCAGGAAAGTCCGCACTGAAACGCGGCTTGCTCACTCTGCCGACGGTGATTTCCTCGACAATTTCCGGATTGAGGATCAGCCGCCCGCTCATGACCGGCTCGCCTTCGCGTACAGGCTCGAGCCACAAGATGCGTTTCTGCCAGAACCAGTGATCCGCGCTGAGAATGTGCTGCACGGCTAAGCGCTTTTCGAGATCGTCGCCGGCCAGGATGAACTGAGCGGTTTCGCCAGTTGGCAGAATGCCTCGGTGGCCGCCAACCTTGACGCCGCCGAACTCCGGGAATTCACCGCCTTCGGGAAGATGTTCGGCAATGAGCTTGCTAAAGAGATCCGGCTGCAAATGAGGCACTAGGGCCAGCACTAAGACGGCAAATTCCTCCGAGATTGGTTTCTGTCGCTGAACCAAGCGGGCTAACCACGTGTCGTCGTCGTAATAGTCGAGCGGGGTGACCTCAAACTGTTGCATCTTTCCGAGGTGGACGTTGAGGCAGCCAGAAACGATGGTCGCAAGCCAGTCTAGGGCGGATTCAAGGTTGGCAGCGCTTTGGCTCATAGGTTATGCACCCAGTTCGCACAGGACAGCGTTAAACGACTCCAGAAACTTTGAAGTAATACTTCTTGCTTTCCTCCCCGGGCTTCTTCTTTGCTTTCTTGAGCCAGTCGATCGTGATCTTTTGTCCATCCAGTTCGACCTGTTGCTTAGAAAGTCTCGAACCTGCGCCTCGGTTCATGCTTGCGTCCAGCGGCCAGAGGTTTGCGAGCTGATCCTTGCCGCCGAACTGAATCTCGACGACATGATCTCCATCCATGTATTCGGCTGTGGCATCCCAGCCGTAATGCTCCAAGATACTGTTTATCGAGCCACCGCCGGGTGTGCTGGCTTCCGACAACGGCCCAATGGTCATACCCGAGGTGAGCCGGAAAGGAGCCTTGATGCCGAGCGACCGAAGGTCAGCCGGCGTTCCGGAGGGGGCACGATGACCGCCGTCGGCACGATAGGTTGCCGCCAAATTTCCAGGTCTGTCTTTGGCCGAAAGCTTCCATTTTGGCTTGTCCGTAGAGCCCTGATTGAACAGGAGCAGTTTTGGGTAGTTCATGTAAGCAGGTTTGGGCCATGGGATGGGTATCGGCGTGCTTTCCGTTCCGCCCTTAGATCCCGCCAGTATTGTTCCCAGTTCAGCCCCTATTTTCGCGAAACTCGCATCGAGTTTGTCCAGATAGGGTTTACGCTTGTCCTCTGCAGCGTCCTTCAAGGGACGCAAGTCAGCGCGTATCTTGCGAAGAACGGGTACCTCCGCGTCGACTTTGTCGAGCGCTGCCTTTTTCTTGTCATTCCCGGTTATTTCCGAGTTTGCCCGGGCATCGGACACGAAGTTCTCGAGGCGTCGTGGACTGCTGGCAACCGTTGGTTCGGCTGCATCTTCCTCACCCTCGAAATACAGGCTGTGAGCTTCGTCGCCGCCATTGATCGGCACCTTCTTTTTCCACCATGCGAAAAGCTTGTTCGCCCCCGCCTTCAGCGCGCCCTTGGCCTTGTCCAGCATCTTCCCCAGCCAGGCGACGATCTTGTCCAAGCCCTTGTCGATCGGCTGGCGGATCTTCTTGACGATACCGACGATCTTCTCCGGGATGTTTCCCAGGCCCGCGAACTTGGCCAGGAATGCGATGACCACGGTCAGCGTGTTCGCCAGCGTCTGCTCTACTTTCTTGGCGGCGTTGGCAACCTGCCCTGCTGCGATGGCCGAGATCGAGTCGATAAAGGACGCGACGACGGCCGCAATCTGCTGGATCTTCTGTATGAAGAAGGACACAGTGTTGTAGATGGCGATGATGGCCTGAATGACTGCGCCTGCCGGATTCAGCATCGAGACGAGCTTCATGACGGCAGCTTTGACGACTTCGGTCGTCACCATCTGGATGACTTGCGCAATCAGTTGGTCCTTCAGTTCGCTGAGTTCCGCTTTGATCTGCTCCCAGGCGGCTGCTGGACCATCCTTGACGAGCGTGACCAGGATACCGGCGGTTTTCTCCAGCGCTGCCAGCACTGGCTCGGGAATGATCTTCAATAGCTTGGTGCGGATGTTTGCCCAGGTGAGGCCCAGAACCGACAGCACTAACTTCACGATTTCGATCAGACTGAAGGACGTCGGGATGTATACGCCGGCATCCGCTAACGGCCCGACAAGCCATTTGATCAAGGCGGTCTTCAGGTGCTCGACAATATTGCTGGCGAACATCTGAAACCCCTGTTTGCCAGCGGCAACCAGGTGGCCGACGAAGGCAATCGGATCCTTAATGATGGTCGCGAACGCGGCCTGCGCCTTCTTGATGTAGGGCATGACCCCTGGGGCGACAACCGAGAAGATGATTTCAAGCAAGCTCAAGACCTGCTTGAGCCCCCAGCTGAGGAAGTCCACTGCGATATTGAGGAACGCTCCGGCAATCTTGCTGAAGGCCCCGACAATCGTGATGATGTCCTGGAACGTAAGCGACGACAGCGTCTCGATGATCTTCTTTGGGACGGCGCGCACCATGGCCATCAAACCTTCCATCGCGCCCTGGAACCACGCGTACGCCCGTGCGATTGCGTTTCCTTTCTTGATGTTCTCCCAGATCTCCTCCTGCCCGATGAACTTCATGAAAGCGCCCAGCAGGTTCTCCGCGGTGCGCGGTACCGGCTCACCGGTGATCGGGTCTTCTCCCAGGATGACCCGCAACAAGTCGTAGCCGCGGGTCCCCTGTGCCATCGCGGACAGGGGTTTGAGGATCGCATCCTTGACCATCTTCAGAATCTCGATGGCCACCGACGCGCCAAAAGAAATCAGGCGCTTGATCGGGGCGGTAAATATGGCTTTAGCCCGGTCCCACACTCCGCCCAGGTCGAAGATATCCTTCCAACTCAGGGAATCCACAAAGCGCTTGAGGCCCGCGACGATCTCCCCTCCGATATCTCCGAGGATCGCGATCTTCTGTTCCACCCACGCAGTCGCTTTGTTAATGACGCCGTGGTTGTCCAAAGCCTGGGTGATGAAGGACCCGCCCGGCAGCAACTCGATCAACGCTCGGAGCAGGTTGGCGGCGTTGCGGTCGGTCGACCGCATGTTGATGGGGTTGAATCCCAGCACGAACGTCAGCAGGCGGAAGCCGGGGATCGCGTAGGCCCATTCGGCGAACTTGTCCAGCGCATCTTGTATTCCAAAGCGCTGCACGGTCGGCGTCGCAGGAGTGCTGCTGACCTGCGGACTCCGCTGGACCGCATGGCCCTGCTGAATCGTGTGGGTCAGTTCGTGAGCGAGAAGGTGCTTGCCTTCGCTGCTGCCCGGTTGGTACTGCTCGCGCGAGAAGAAGATGTGGTTCTGGTAAGTAAACGCTCGAGCGCTTAGCTGATTGTTAAGCGCGGCCGATTCCGAGTCTTTGTGGATCCGAACACCGCCGAAGCCGGCGTTGAAACGCGGCTCCATGTGCGAACGCACGTCCGCGGAAAGTGGTTCGCCGCCGGTGGTCTTGTTGCTGATAGCCGACTGGACATCGGAGTGAACCGCCGGCGTACCGCCGCCTTCCGCTGGCGTACGGCGGAGCTTGTCATCTTCGGCCTTTTGGACCTTCTCCTCAGGCGCCGCCGCCTTCATGATTTTTTCTTCTTCTCGCCGCTGCAGACCTTTCTCTTCGGACTGCGCCGCCTTGAATATCTTTTCTTCCTCTCGCTTCTGTAGTTTCTCTTCCGGCTGTCGCTGCAGTCCGTCGTCCTTGACGGCGGCGGGTGTCGGCATACGCATCACCTTGTCCGCCATCTTGTCGGCTTCTTGTTCGAACTTGTCACCCGGCTGGTTGACGGTCATCTTGCATTGCACGCCCGCCGCAACATGGGCACGCGACGGCGAGAAGAACGTGCCGGCGCTGGAGCGCGCCACGAACGCCGATCGCGCTCGTTGGACAACCGCCGAGGACGTCACAGTTGACGATTTTTCCGCTCTGGTTCTCATGTCTTCAATCTGCGGAAATTGGCAGCTCTTAGAATCTCCATTCCACCCAAAGATTTCTCTCCATCCAGGGCAGCTGCACTAGGCCTAACCCCCAGGGAAGGCGATCCAGCAAGACATCGTAGGAGCGCGTTTCCACCTGCAACAAGTGCTCTCCGTGGCGCTGCGAGAGCTTACCCGGACGCACGAGGAACGAACCGCGCAGATTTTCAGCCGAGGTGTTGCCCAGCGCATCCCAGTGCCGGATCACTGCCGACAGCAGGGCGTCAGCTTCCTCTTCCTCGGCAGCGGTTAACTCGATGCGGGAGTCCACTGGAGTATCGACTGGCAGGTTGCAAAGAAGTTTTGGCAGCAGCAGGTCGTACTCCGGTGCAAAGCGGAGGCCGGTGGCCAGGTAGTGCACCAGGCAAAGCGCTCGCTCGGGCTGCAGCAGCTTGTTGCCCTCGGCTATACCCAGCCCTTCAAAGAACCGCGCCAGAAACGGATGCAGTAACACCACTCCGGCGCAGTCGATAAACACGCCTTCTTCCAGACCCAGGCGGAAGGTTCTTCCGTCTTCAGGTTTGCGAGTGTCGGAATCCTTCGTCGGCGGAACCGACTCGCGACCGCGCTCTGGTGGCCAAATCGCTTCGATACGGCCGATGACCACGGAGCGTTGTTGCCTGGGCGGCGTCGCCTTCAGCGATTCGGCGATCAGTGTTTCGGCGGTGGCACGTTCGCCGGCAAACGCACTTACAAAGGCGCTCTCCCAAATCTGGTCCGAAAAATCCGTCGACGTCTCCGCGGTAAAGCCTTGTTTTCGAAACTTCGTGAAAATTTCCCGAGCCGCTGACGCGACCTCACTTGATACGGAAGACAAAAGCGTGCCCAGGAAATCAGTCGAGAATTGTCGCACTAGGCGCTTGCGCACCGAGGCGGACCCTATCTTTTCGCCGAGTATCTTAGCGAAATACTGGGGCTGAGCGTCACGATCCACGCCTTCCTTCCAAACCTCGCGGATCACCCCTTCCAGCGTCTTGCCGGCAGGAAGTCGCAACCACCAGGGTAGTACGCCCACTTCGAGAAAATACAGGAAGGCCTGCCGAAGGGATTGTGCTTGAGTTCTCGACCGGATTCGACCTGTCATCAAGTCGTCAACGCGATCTCTCGCCGACTTACGTTCCGGCTGCCTTTCCGAACTGGATAGCCGCGTTGATGCGAGTCGAGAAACTTGATCCTGGAGCTGCCGCTCCACTCCCACCACCACCGCTTCTACAAGACGCTCCAGACTTTGCGGCGCTAACGAGCCCGCGTCGATCTCGAGGCGGTCAATGCTCCAGTGTTCCTGCGCGGGCACGAGCCGGTCGAGGGCGCTCTCCAACGCAGGGCCAAGCGCATCCTGACACAGCGCCAGGAGCCTGTGTTGAAGCGCCAGTCCGTCGTCTTCGCTCCCCTCGAACTCCACGTCGACGAACTGACGCCGGATCACATGAGTGCTCGTCACGATTGTCGCTCTCCGTTGCCGCTGGTTAAGTCCTCGTTCAGTTCCGCCCCTCCGCTACCCAATCGGGACTTCAATCGTTTCGGTTGCGGTGCATCCCGCCTTCGTGAATGCCGTCACTGTCACCGAGTGCGTCGCGGAGTTGGGGAAGGTTGTGGTGAACTTCCGGTCGTTGCCCATTGGAGGTTTAGCATCCTGAACCTCCCAGAGGAATTGCAGGTCGGGACTATCCGGCTTCGGCGTTACTTTGAACGAGAGCTTTGTACCCTGCTGCACCGTTTTGGCGATAGTCAATTTCAGCGCCGGGGCTTCGCCGCATAGTTGTTCGATTGGCTTGTCCGGATTGCACTTGTCGCTGCTTTGACCGCCGAATGGCGGCACACTAACTTTGGTATCCGGACCTGCGATGCTGGTACCCGCCGGAGAGTATCCAACAATCAATTGGTGATCGCCCGTGGCATCTACGAACACGGATTCGAAACGAATTTCGAAACCCAGGCAGGTAAAGTATTCGATCCAGAGAGTTCCAAGTCTGCCGAGCCCCGTGGACTCGTAAGCCAAGGTCAGCCAGAACACCTTGCCTCCCTGGTTCAACGTTGGTTCGGCTGCCACGATGTTGTTGATCTTGTCCAGCCAGGGTTTTACGGCCTTGCCGAAATCCCTATTAAGGGCGGCTGGCGTAGGCGGCGCGATCTTGCCAACTTTATCCGACAAGTCCACCGTCTTCCCGGGAGCAGCATCGACGGAGAAGACGACCTTGTCGATCCGCAGCTTCTTGTATTGGTGCTGCGCATCCCCTGGTTCCGGCAGCCAGAAGCGGAATCCACGGCGCAGAGTGGCGCCCCCGCACGGCAGGTCGCACGGCGGTGGACACTCGTGCGTCAAAGAAGTGTTGAGGCTGCAATTCACGGAGTCGAGCACCTCGATAGCCACCTCTGTTCCGCTGGCGACCGGATCGGTGGTGAACGTGTTTGCCGGAGCCGGTTTTCCGTTGACGGTATAGGGCGGCGTGCCCCCGCTGATGGTGAACGTTGCCGTGTACTTGTTTTCCACGCAGGTGAATTGTGGAGTGCCGATGTCTATCGTGTCGGGGATCACGATACTCTGCGAGGTTGATTCGAGTCCTTCGGCATCGCGAACCTTCAGAGTATGCGCACCGACGGGCAACACCAGGCCAGCGCCCAGCGCATCGTAATTGCCGTTATCGATTGCAATGTCATAAGGCGGCTCGCCGCCCTTGACGCTTACTTCCACGGAAGCATTGCCGTCCGAGTTCGTGCAGCCGGCAGTCGCGCTGACGCTCGGCGGTATCTTCGGTAGAACGAACTCGATTCCGGGATAGTCCGATGAAATCTTGTACGGCAAAAAGAAATCGGCAATCACGGTTCCGTTACTGAGTTCGCTCACGGCTGCCGCAATGATCTTCGAAGCAGCGTCGTCAAGCCCTGGCCTCATCGTGGGGACGATTGGCACTTTTCCGGTCAGCGACCCAAGAATCAGCTTGATGTCGGGGTTTTCACTTAGAAGCTGATTGCCGCTGACGCGATTGATGGCATCGGTGATGGCCAGCGTGTTGACGTCGACGCTCTTGATGGCGTCGGTCACCTGCGTGATCCGGGTGGTCGTATCGGCGGCCGCGGCTCTCAGGGGAGACGAAGACTCCAAGATCGCCGACTCCGCGTTCCGGTTAAGCACGGCCTTCTTCGCGGCAAATGCTTCCGAAAAAGCAGCCGCGTTGACCAGAATACGGTCGTTACCCTTGAGCGGAGGGGCAGGTTCTCCGTGATAGACGATGAGGAAAGTACCTCCCAGAGGCACGCCCGCCTTGTGCTGGATTCCCGGGTGCTTCAGAAGGAAATTGGAAAGGAACTGTCTCTTCTTCAATTCTCCCACGCGCCGGACGTATTCATCGTGAACGGCTTTAACGGGATCTAGCTTGCAGTTGAAAAGCACTTCATCGAATTGATCGATCAACTCGGCCTCTGGCACAAACGTCTTCAAATCCGCGGGCACGTTTGCCGTTATCTCGTTGCGGAAATACCGAACCAGGGCCAGCAGATCCTGGTATCTGTTTTCGAAGTCCGCGTAGGCGAGTGCATCAAGGGTTGCCGGGAGAATCTCCGAAAGCTTGCTGAAGTAAAAAATGGAGACGACATGCGCACGCCGGTCCGCCCGCAGATCGTTCACGCCGCCGAACAACACGCAGTAGACCCTCAACACCTGTCCCACGAACGCGGGATCGGAAATAAGAGTCTGGTCGATGTCGATATAAGGGATGACCTGATACGATGCCAGGCGCTCTTCGTACACCGCGCCTACGCTGCCAGCGGGATAGCGGTAGTTGGGGAAGTATTTCTTTAACAGCGGCAGTTTCGGAGTGCCGCCTGGCAGTTTGTTGTCGGGAACGGGAACGTCATAGAAATCCATCGCGCCCTCTGCCAGCGATGACAGCAACTCCTCCCGTAACGTGTCATAGAGAACCGCCAGATCCTGAAAATGGGCCGACTCCTTGGACAGATCGACGGGTTGGGACTCGTCATAACCGCCGGTGCGCAGCGCAACGATATCGATGGGAAGCCGGTACTGGGATTTGAGGAGCAGCAGTGTGCTCAACACTTGCTGATAATTCTTCCCCAGGTGTCCCTCGATTCGCAGGAAGTTATATCGCTCAAGGTCGTAGCGCAGCGGATCGCTGACAAAAACCGCCGCCGCCGGCTTGTACTCGTCGTAGCGATAGCTCAGATTCTGATTGGCGCGGTTTCGCCGTGTCTTCTCGCCGTTCCACAATTGAAATAGAGGGGGCGCGCCATTCTGACGGTAGTAATACGGAATCGCTTGCTTCGCAATTGGTCCGTCTCCAAGAACGCTTGGGGTCACGCGGATCTGTGGATCAATCCGGGCCTTGGCGTTGAACTTGGGCAAGCCCGGCGCATTTGTAAAACGCGTGACCATCTCCACCAGCCGAGTGAAAAGCTGCAGAAGAATCTTCGTGTCCCCGGCGCAACATCCGACTGCCGGGGAAGGACGGAAGGGTTCTCGATATTGGCCGGGCTGACCTGACTTCTCCGGGTGCAGCAGCCCCAGCATCAAGTGCCGGGGAAACAAGCCGTCCTGGGGACCACAGGCGCAAATCAGATCCACGCCCTTCCAACGAAACTCGTCATAGGCGCGCAGCAAGTCCTCGAAAAGATCAAAGTAGTATTGCAGGAACCGAACTTGGGCCACGTTGGCCGGAGCCGTGTCCAGGAACCCGAAGAGCCCATCGAAATTGCCAAATGGATCGGACGGATACTTACCTTGCAGTAGCGGCTGAAACGCGGCATACGCTGCCTTCAATGCGCCGCTGGTGGTCTTGGACAATTTCGCCACCCGAAACACATTCAGGAAGCCCGCATAGACATCGTCGGAACTCGAAGGCCCCGAATTCAACACGTCGAACCGCAGCTCAGCGAGATCTGGAAGATTGAGTCTTGTCGATAACGCGCTTGCCAGGTCGCCGGAGGTAAGTCCGCTGCCCAGTTTATTGGTGGCCGCGATGATCTTATCCAGATCGGCTGTTTTGATCAGCAGCCGTCGTACGGTGACCGTAACCGCCGCGCCCTTGTCGTCGCAATTGTTGGGGCTGCAATTGCGCAGCCCCTCTTTCTTCAATTCCAGAAACAGCACCACGGCTTTGTCGTCGAGGAACCCGCCGGGCGTATCAATCAAGGTAGTGTTGGGTTCTCCCTGGGGAAACAGCTCCCACATGGTGTACGGAGTGTTCCCGTCCTTGAACGGGGGATAATCTATGTCATCGGGGAGCGTGTACGGCCGATAAGCAACCAGCGGCACATCTTCGGGTTCGAGAATAAGGTAGCCCTCGGAAGTTACGCCGCAGCCTCGCGACAGCGCAATCGCAGTTCCGGCCGATAAGTCGAGCTTGATCTCCAGTCCGCAGACAATACCGATTCCGATGAGGTTGGCCCTCGTCAGCCGCGTCTGTTCGTCCAGATAGTCGAAGGCATCATTCAGGCTTCGGCTGGTCAGCACCTGGTTCGCTTGGAAAACCGGATATTGATCAAAGCTGTGCTCCATGGCGATCCTCGTATCAGAAGATTTCAAGTCAGACTGGGTCGCATCGGGTAATTTCCCAACGCGGTGTTGTCCAGTCGAACCGGGTTTTGATCGCTGCCGTCATCGCAGTCGTGCAAAGTCGCTCCGGGATACGTGCTACGCAATTTGCTCAGCAAATTCACCACGACCCATAGCCAGTAGGAGACTTTCTTGTAGGAGTCGTAACTCTCCCCCAGCAATTGGGCGATGGCTTCAGCGGTTCCTGCTTTGAACTTCATTCCCGCACAGAGCGTGACTGCGGGCGCTGCGAATGCAGTCAGGCTCTCGAACGCATGGCCCGCCGCGAGGTTGGCTTGCATCCAGTCATAAAACGCCGTCCCATATTTCGTCAGGATGGTTTGCGCGCATTCACAAACGTCAGACTCCTTAGCTGGCTCAGACAAGTTGGCATCGAGGATGGCCTGCACGCGCGCCAGCAGCCGTTCCTCCGTCCAGTCGATGGCGGCGTTGGCGCCCAGCCACGCGCACCAGGCCTTTTCAAAGCGTTCGAATTGCCAGCCGTACAGAGCGATGTCAACGAAATGATTCGTCATCAAACTTTGGACATCCGCCCACAAGGACGGCTCGAGCACAGTCGTGCACGTAACGTCGGTCGCCTTGATGTTGGCGAATTCGGCGGCGATGATCACGGCAAGCGCATCGCAGCGGAGGAAGTCGAGTGTCTTGTCCTCATACCACTTGCTGAAAACAATGCTGAAAGCGTGATAGATCACGTTCGCGCAAGCGCAGGACTCCACCGGGTCGGGCGCGACCTGCGCTGCGGTCAGGCCCTTGGCGATCAGCAGTTCCGCAAGATCGCCGATGACCTCATCGCAAGGGTTCTCAGTGAATCCATCGTTGCCGACCCAGCAGGTCTTGCCCAGCAGGTGCGAAGGAGTTTCCTGCTGGATCGTTCTGTCGGCGAATCGGCGAAGGTCAAGGTTGTCGGTGTATTGCGGCACCCAACCCGGCATGACGAACGTCAGGCGGAACGAATACGGATCCTCGTCCCCGCACGTCTTGCACCCGCCTTCACAGCAAGCCGGATAGAGTGCGTCGCCGGGGAACTTCGGGCGAAGCAGAAGATGTTCCACAACCAACACTCGCTCGTTCGCGCTCCATGCCATCAGTTGCTCTTGCATGGCAATCGCATCGGACTTGTTGTCGAACAACTCAGGCGAGTCGCCGATTTCCTGCCCCGCACTGTCCCGGAGGGTCAGACTGAATTTCGGGCCAACGGCTGGGGTATCGTAGGCCGTGGCGTCGGGTCCGACCATCCGCGCGATGAGAGTTCGATATCCGGCAACCTGGGCTTCCTCACCGCTGCTCGCCGTCACCGTGAGTGTGCCTTCAAACCATTTGCGACCGTTCTTGTCTTTCAACTGATAGCTCAACGGATATTTTCCGCCGGCCGGTGCTGCCACGGTCCACTCGAACGACAGATCGGGATATCCCAGCAGCAGCAAAATGCGCTTCTTGATCCCGGGGTAGTTGTCCGGGGAACAGGGGGCTTGCGTGTAGTCAAACGCCCTGGCGCGATCATGGCTGATCTTTGGGTACGCTTCCAGAAATGAGATCTTGTTATCGATGAGCTTTTGTTCCGCCACCTGCTCGCCCGCGGCGCTCGTCAACAGCAGAGCATACTCATTGAAGTCTTCGCCAAAGCGGGCCAGCAGGTGATTTAGAAAGCGATTGCGACGCTCATAAAATTCGGGCTGCGTTTCCGCCAGTAGCTGCAAGGCATCCTTGGTCATGTTTGCCGAAGCGATGACTCCGAATCCGCTGATCGCACTCTCGCTGAACAGTCGGACGAAATATGTATTCGAAACTTTCGGATCGAGCGAGAACAGGTCGGCGGTGTGGGCGAGCTGCGCCAAGGCATCTCCCAGCAACTGCTCGAACACCATCAGGAAGGCCTTCAACTGCTTCGCCTTGGCGAGGCGATCCACGGTTGCGGTGGAAGGCAACCTGTCAGGCCCGACTCCATACGCCAGGGGAAGACTGTATTGCACCGGATAGTAATCTTCGGGGTGCCAGAAATCTCCCTTCGGAATTTCCAGGTCGTTCGGAGCGTTGTAATCTTTTGGCTGCTCGGCATCGCCACGCAGCTGGTTCAGCGTGTCGCTGGCTTCGTCCATACGCGGCAGGAACGGCAGACCGTTCTTGTAAAACAGAAAACGCGACATGTTCAGGTACAGTCGCGGCTGATGTCGATTGCTGATGAAGAGCATCCATGAGGCGCTGACCTTGCCGGGCTCGAACACCTGCTTACCGTCGACCCACTCAGGATCGGCCGCGCCCGTGACCGGATTGCCTTCGGAGTCATACTTGGTCAGCAACAGCTTGTTGACTGCAATCACGCCGGGGATGTCCATCAGGCGATTGAGAATGTCCGAGACCCGAAGAGTCGTCTTCAGCGAGGCTTGTTCCAACTCGTCCGCCTTGATGAAGCCGGCGGTGAGTTCCGGGCCGTCGAAGATCTCCTCCACGGCTTCGCCCGCGTCGCGCAGTTCCTTCAACGTGTGAAAGGTTATGGGCGGGCTGAAATAGCGCTCGATCTCAAACCAGATTTTTGCCTGGATCTCTTCGATATCCGCGTCGGCCTTCACTTCGACGTCGGCACAAACTGCAACCTCCTCGATTCCCACGGTCTTGACCAGGCAATAGTCCTCGTCCAGATTGCGGTGCTTCTCCAAAGCCCCTTTGGCGGTCTCCACCACTGTGAGAGCAAGTTTCTTCTTGTCGCGATAGTGCTGTATGAAACCACTCTTTCCCTTGTCGATCAGTGCGGTTCGCAGCCCGTCTGCGGCCGGGGATTTCATCGCCGTAACGTCCCCGATCAGGCGCAAGGCGGCGTTCTCGATCACAACCTTGCCCGGAGCCCCCAGGTCGATTTCGAAAGTGGCGTAGAAGATATTGCGCCGGTTATTGCGGACGTAGTTGTCGCGGTCGGTGTCGTTCGCGAAGCCACTGAAAAGGTCGAAATCCTTGGTCGTCCCAAGCCGCTTGAGGTCGACTTTAACCACGTCATTCTTCAGGAACAGCTGCCACTGGCCCCGGTTGGTGAGAGAGATGTCCGGGAAGCGCAATTCCATGACGACCGTGTGCGCCCCGTTGCCATCGTGAAACACCATGTGATTCTCGACCTTGCGGTCGTTCAGGTCCCCAAGCTGTCCGTCCGGATTGAGTTCAAGCAACACTTCATACAGTCCGTGCGGAGCCACCTGGACGGGAACGATCTTCTGATCCTCCGGCGGCGCATAGGACAAGGTCAGAACATCGTTGTTGTCGCAATAAGCGAGGTAGCTCGCCTCGCACGCGCATTCCTTGCACAGAATCCACGCATTGCGGACGCCGGCGAGATCGATCGTGAGCCGGCGAAAGTCGTCCGGCTTCACCGGATTGACGCTGAGAATCTGCCGGGCGGTGAAGAAGGTCTGGTTGGGATAGGGCTGTTTCGGATCCGCCGACGGAACCTCAGGCGTGAGGATGTCCTGGATGCGCCAGCCGAGGCGATAGGCGAGGTCCGTGATCGCGTAACTCAAAGCTTCATGAAGTGTGATGCCGGGGTCGTGGACGTTGTAGTCCGTCCACTGCCGGCTTCCCATTTGCGCGATGAAGCCGATGCCGTCGCGGCGCAGACGATAGAAATCCAGCGCCGGCTCCAGCACAGGGTTCTTCGCCAGCGCCTTAGACTCCTGGCTCACTTGTCACACACACACGATTCTCCGAGCACGTCGACTTGCTCGGCAGGAATGACAGCGATTTCATGCTTGCTCGCTGGAGCGGAAACCAGCACCGACACCGCCAGGGAGCCTTCCACTTCGTCCAGGTCCACCGTTCCTTGCTGTCCGGCTATATCCCGAAACAATTGGAAATCGGTGACGTAGTCAACGTAGGGCTGGTCCTCGATGAAGTTGATCAGCACGGACTTGTAGACTTTGCCCCCGAAGGTAGGAGAACCGCCACCCGTAAACGCCCACGGTGACAGGAAACGTGTGATCTCCTGCTTCAGCAGTTGCGAATAGTAGGTCTCGTCGAAGCTGTCGTACAGGCGGAGCGAAAAGCGAACGCGCACCTCTTCGAATTGCGGGTTCTTCACATGCAGTTGCGCGAAACAACTGCTCCTCGCCTCCACGAACGTCTTGATATCTTCCAGCAGACCCAGACTGGTAAAGGGCTTCAGCGGATCGCGCCGATTCTGTTGCTGCAAATTCGGGATGGTGACAATGGTGACGTGTCCAGGCGCGAGCTCGCGATACACGCCGGTTCCGCTCTCGTTCGGCTCGTAGCAGGTGTGGTTCAGGCATTTGACTTTGTAGACTTGTGGGAAGCCTTCCAGGATCAGACGCTCGTAGTCCCAGAGGTCAATGGCGCGATTCTTGTGCCGCAAGCGCTCACTGATGCGGGTGTAGAACGCCCGGCTCTGCTCGGCCCCGCGTCCGCCAAAGGAAGGAAAGGGTTGTGCAACGCTCTTGACGGCCGCGTCGGGTACTTCGAGTTTACTGATCGTCCCTGCAGGCAATGGCGCTGCCGAAAATGCCGGGGAATTGCCTCGATCGGCAAATACCGCCTTCATCCCTTGCGCCGCCACCAACTGCAACCGGCACACCGCATCGCTCTTCTCGTGAACGGCGGCGCGGATCCAATGCATCCCGCTTTCCAGCAGCGTGTTGTCGTTTGTGGCCTCGCGCGGAATCGGCAGCACCACAATGCCTGAATTCAGAAGCCCACCCGTGGCGTCCTGCACGTCGTTGGCAGGGAACTCGACCCAGCGGTTCTTGCGAAGGTAAGACCAGTTGATGTGCTTGGCAGGTTTTTCGACCAGTGGGTTGGCGGTGCCGTTGGCGACCTGGAACAGTAGCGAAAGGTTCTGCGGAGGCACCAGCCCGGAGACGCCGATGTAGAACTCGGCCTCACTCGGAAGCGCTTTGACGTCGGGCTTGAATTCGAATTGCGGGAACAGGTACACATCTGCTCCACCCTGAAGGTACGGATGTTGTTCCGCGGTACCGAACGGAGCAAGATGGAAGAACTGTCCAGCACGATTCTCGTAACTTTCCGGCTTTGAAGTATTGAGAGCCAGAGTCAGGTTGGCCGCGTACGACGCCATGAGAGCAGCGGCCACGGGACCGGTGGGAGGTTTGCTGCCAGGATTACTGGTTTCATTTTTGTCCTTCAAATAGGCAATCAGCGCAGCCTGGTAGGCATCCTGCCCGAAATCGCCCGTCAACTGTAGCCTCACAAATCCATTGCGAGACTGGGTGTTGTAAAAGGCGTTGGGAGTGAAATCGGGCTCGTCCCGAACCGTCTGGCTCAGATCACTTCCTTGCGTGAACTCGTATGTCGCTGAGTCGACCGAGACGGGACTATCCGTTGTCTCTTTCCACTGACCGGCGTTGAGGACATATAGCCTGGCGCTGGGTTTGGTTCCATTCGTTGGATAGACCGACGGGCCGCTCATCCAACTGCCGAAATCAATCTTTAACTCGGCCAGCTTTTTCTGGAAGATCTCTCTCGATCCGATTGTGAGACTGCTTCCCTTGATCGGCGATACGCCGAACGGTTGGAACGGCTTGGAGGTGTCAACCGGTCCGAAATCATTCGACGCGGCCAGCGTCTTGAGATTGCCCACATCAATCCAAAGCACAATGCCAGTGATCACGACGTCTTGAAAGGATTTGTATTTGTAGGACAATGCATCGTCCTGCTTCAGTTTCACCAGCAGCACCGGCTGATCAGTCTGGAAGGTGTAGCCGTGTGTCTTCGCCAGGTAGGGAACGATCGCAGCCTGGCCGCCGTCAATATGAAGATCGAGCTTGAACTGATTTGCGTCGCCGAGGACGAGATTGTCCGCCTGGATTTCCAACCAGCCCTTTTCCGTCGTAAGCATGCATTGGACATCGTTCTTGAGGTCCGCCACGGGACCGGTATATCCGGTTACTCCGATGTAGGCTGTGAGTTTGCGGTCTC
>Ga0070708_100000650_pt1 | contig 26303 bp, 23 predicted proteins | sample KBSK5503metaG_FD_65469 | JGI IMG/M metagenome (GOLD analysis project Ga0070708, IMG submission 65469) | Corn, switchgrass and miscanthus rhizosphere microbial communities from Kellogg Biological Station, Michigan, USA - KBS K5-50-3 metaG | ecosystem: Host-associated > Plants > Roots >... | reverse complement strand
GACAGCCGCCGCGCCGAGACCACGCAGTTCGATATGGTGCGCGCTTTTGTGTTCCTGGCCGGCCTGCCGGTCCTGCCGCTTCGTTCTCGTGACCGGGTGGATGTTGTCAACGTCGATTTTGTCGCTGATGCGATTGCTACATTGCACGCGAAAGAACGCACACAGTACGACACCTATCACCTCTCCTCGGGCAAAGAATCGCAAACGTTCCGGCAGTTGACCGAATCGCTGGCTGCGGCGCAAGACAAGCGTGGCCCGATTTATCTTCCATTCCTGCAGAAACCCTTCACTTCATCTGTGAACGCTCTTGCGAATCGCAAAAGCTCGATTGGCCATGGTGCCGCGCTGATGAAAGTGTTCATGCCGTACCTCACCTTCAATACGGTTTTTGACAACACCCGCATCACTTCTGAGTTGGGCCGCAAGCCGGTGCCGTTCTCGCAATATAGCTATCCGTTGCTCAAGTTCAGCCGTGACAAGAACTTTACCTATCCTTACCGGGAGTGGCCCGCGAAGGTGGGAGGTTCGGCGGCATGATGGACTTGGTCCTCGAGGCCTGGGTCAGCGGAAATATCGAGCGCGCTAAAGCTGCTTGGATACTCGGCAAGGGAGAACGCTGGCATCCGGGGCAAAAGCTCAAACTGCTCTTCGCCGGCTACAACGGCACGCGCAATACCGGTTCTGACGTGCGCCCCGAGGAAACGCTGCGCCAGCTCCGGCACATCTTGGGCGCTGACAATGTCGAGTTCAGCGCCATGTCACAGAACTTTGATTTGACCTGCGGCTATTTCGCTGGCGCCGAGCAAGTCCATCTACCCGATGTTTTTCCGCCTTTTTTGTCGCGCGAAGTTCCCAAGCACCACGGCGTGGTTGTAGTCGAAGGGTCGGCATTCAAAAGCAAATTCGCCAATGCTCTGACGACGATGATTATTGGGTCGTTAGGCACGGCGGCAGCGCAGAACAAGCTGGCCGTAGGCTATGGGTCCGAGGCAGGACACATGGATCCGCTAGTTGCCAAGATGTGCGGCCGCTACTGCAAGGACGCTCTCATCATCACCCGCAACGAAGAATCGCGTACCGTACTTCGCAGTCTTGGAGTTCCCACAGAGTTAGGAACTGACACCGCGTGGACCTTCCAGCCGCTTCCACCTGAGTACGGGCGCAAAGCCTTGACCGATGTGGGATGGGACGGCAAGCTGCCGGTATTGATCGTCTGTCCCATTAATCCGTTCTGGTGGCCGGTGAAGCCGTCGCTGGTGAAATACGCCGCCCGCTCCACAACCGGTGCCTACAAAGACAGTCACTACCGCACGGTTTATTTTCACAAGTCCGGACACGACGTGGACGCCGCCTTCGAGCGTTATCTGACTTCCATCGCTAGAGCAGTGGACGCGTTTCGCCAGCGGCGCCGAGTCTTCACTATCCTGGTCGCCACAGAGGCGCTGGACGCCCGCGCCTGCCGGCGCATCTCCGAAAGACTAGGCGGGCTGCCCGTGTTCACCTCCGAGGAGCACGACATGTACCAGATGGTGAGCATCTTGCGCGCTGGACACTTGATGGCGTCGTCACGCTTCCACGGGATCGTGACTTCCATGCCGGCACTCGTGCCTTCGGCGGGGATCACCATGGACGAACGCATTCGCAACCTGATGCGCGATCGCGGCCATGAAGACTTGCTGATGAATGTGGATGACCCAGATCTTGAGTCGAAGCTCTTAGCGGCCCTTGAGAAGTTGGCGACGGACGGCGAACCAATCGCAGATGGAATTGGGCGCACGGTCGTCAAGAATCTGAAAGTGATGGCGCGCATGGGCGTCTATTTCGAAGAAGAATTGCAGCGCCGCTATCCGGACTTCCCCACGCGCAAAGGCCAGTGGAGCTGGGAGGATTACCTGCCTCCGATGGACGAAGGGTTGCGGCGCCTGTGCGGAATGTACAGTTGACATTACACGGGTTTGACTTACAGGTTGCGCATATGATCGTTTGCAGGGCCGGGAGGGCACGGTTTCCAACCGTGCCATTACCGATTCGAGAACATGTAACGGCATGACTGAAAGTCATGCCCTCCCAAACGAACAATGTCTTTTCTGGAAAACATTTTCGATCAGCTCGAAGCGGCGCCAGACCAGACTCTACTTTGGGAATTGCACGACCAAGCGACGACCAACCAAGTCAGTTGGGGTGTTGTGGGCCATGGTCTGTTGAAGAGAATTGCGCAAGCCCGTGCTTTCCTGGCTAGCGAGGAATGGAACGCAGGCGACCGCTGCGCACTGATAGCTCCTAATAGCATTGAATGGGTCGCTGTAAATCTCGCGATCATGGCCGAGCGCCTGATCGTGGTCCCTCTCTATTCGCGCCAGGCCCCGGCGGAGTTAGTCACTATGATGAAGGACTGCTCGCCGTCCCTGATCATCTGTGGAAATGCTGAATTGCGCGACGCAATCAAGCGGGAATGGCTTGAGTGTCCGGCACAGGCCTTGTTTGCCGACATCTTTTCCGAAACAGATCCCGACCTTTCGCACGCGGGGGCGCCCGCGCCACACAACGATTCAGACCCCGTCACGATTATTTACACTTCCGGGACTTCGGGCGAATCCAAGGGTGTGGTGCTCACAGCCGGGAATGTCACGCACATGCTGGGATGCACTTCAGGCAGGCTCGACACACTCGTGCAAGGTCACTCCGGGCAGGAAAAAGTATTCCACTACCTCCCGTTCTGCTTTGCCGGCTCGTGGATCATGCTGCTGACGTGCTTGCAGCGTCGGAGTGAACTCACAGTGAATACGGATCTGAGCAAACTTGCGGAGCAGATGCGCGCTGCGCAGCCGGATTACTTTCTCAACGTCCCCCAGTTGCTGGAAAGAATGCGCAAAGCCGTCGACGAACAACTCTGGAAAACTGGAGGCCTGCCGCTTGCCATCTACCGCCGGGCCAAGTCAGCTTACACTCACAAACGCGAAGGTAGCGCAACATGGTCCGATTTCCTCTGGCTGAGGCTCGCCAACTTCCTAATTTTCCCCTCCATTCGCAGGAAGATGATTGGTCCGCAGCTTCGAGCGCTGATTTGCGGCTCGGCGCCATTGAACGTCGAAACGCAATTATTTTTCATGATGCTGGGAATTCCAGTCCTGCAGGTGTACGGGCTTACCGAAACCACAGCAATCTGCACCATGGACGATCCGCGCCGCGTCGAGCCTGGACGCGTCGGCCCCGCCATCAGCGGCGTGGAGATGAAGCTTGGCGAAAAGGAAGAAATTATTGTGCGCGGCCCGAACGTCTTTCGTGAGTACTGGAACAGACCCGACGAAACCGCGAAGGCATTGCGTGACGGCTGGTTCCACACCGGTGACCAGGGTGAGGTAGACGCAACAGGGAACTGGAAAATCACTGGCCGCATCAAGAACCTGATCATTCTCAATTCCGGCCACAATATCGCTCCGGAGTCGATCGAAGAAGAAATCCTGGCCCGCCTTCCTGGGGCCCAGCAGGTCGTCCTCGTGGGCAACGGCCGCAGCTATCTTTCTGCTTTGGTTACGGGCGGCGTTGGTCTGGACGACGCTCAGTCTGCATTGGATGCGGTGAACGCTGGCTTGCCGCACTACAAACAAGTCCGTGGCTTCAGGATCATCCTGGAAGCCTTTACAATTGAGAACGGCCTGCTTACCGCAAACGGCAAACTGAAGCGCGATCTGATCGCGCAGAGATTTAAGGCAGAAATTGATGACATGTACTCTGTGAAGCAGACGGTCTAGTTCTGGGACCATGAACCAATATCAGGGAAAAGTAATCTCGTGGGAAGTGAAGCGAGGTGTCATCGAAGTCGCCCTGCATCATGCTCCCTGCAACGAGATCGGCGTGCAATCTCTCGAGGAACTGGAACAGCTTGCGGCGGCATTGCCGGCTTTGGAAGAAAGTGCGCATGCGCTGATCTTCTATAGCAGGCAGGAGGCTGGTTTCTGCGCCGGTGGCGATTTACGCGAACTGTATCGCGGCCTCCAGCAGACGGAAAAGTCCGCAGCGATTGCGGGAATAAAGGAATTTCACCAGCGTATTCATCATGTGATGAATACCTTTGACGCGTCTCCCCTGACCACCCTCGCTGCGGTCCATGGCATCACTTTTGGCGGCGGGCTCGAGCTGGCGCTGGTTTGCGATCTCATCATCGCTGATAAGACCGCCCGTTTCTGCTTCCCGGAGCTGCGCCTAGGACTGATCCCCGGGTTTGGCGGGATTCCCAGGCTCAAGCGTGATTTGGGAAACGCGGTGGTGCGTGACTTGGTGCTTACCGGGCGAAGTTTTAACGCCACAAAAGCCCTGCAAGCCGGACTGGTTAGCCAGGTGGTCGCAGAAGGCGAAGCGTTGCGGATTGCGCGAGTGACCGCAGCACAACTTGGCAAGTTCGACCGTCATACTGCTGCTGCTGCCAAGAAGTTTAGTAAACCGATCCCGTATGACGAGTTGCGCCGCGAGATTGAGATTGTTTGCGATTTGTATGCGCGACCAGCCGTCGAAGCCGCATTGAAGAAGTTTGTGGAGAGCACCGACGCGCAGCCGTATCTGCCATGAAAGCGAGCAACCAATGCCAACCCAACAACAGACGATAGACGAAATTCTGGACCTCGCCGCCGAGCAATTCAAAGTTCCGCGGGAGAAGTTGTCGCCGGACGATGACTTTTTTAAGAAGCTCGGCATTGATAGCTTGCAGGCGCTAAGTCTACTCACTCGTCTTGAGCAGCATTTCAACGTCGAGTTACCGGATTATGAATTGCAGGGAGTCTCAGATTTCAGAACGTTGGCGGAACGGATCCAAGCCAGACTTTGAATTCACCACAGAGGCACAGAGACACAGAGAAGGATCAAATCATAGAAGTGTTGCGTCTCTTCACTTCGCGTATCCAGAAATCAAATAAATCAAGCAGTTTTCTCTGTGACTCTGTGTCTCTGTGGTGAAATAGATATTCAATGCTCGATCTTGACCAATACACATGTCTCGGTGCTGCCCTTCGCGAGGCCTTGGATCGTTGGCCCAACGAGACCTGCTTAATTGAATCCGATCGCGACCGCGAACGCACGCGGCTCACTTATTCTGATTTCAAGCAGACCGCAACACCCTTGGCGCGCGCACTCCAGGATGCCGAATTCAGCCCCGGAGACCGCGCGGCGATCATCATGACCAACCAGTCGAAGTGGCTGATTTCGGCATACGCGGTCTTCCAAATCGGCGGCCTGCTAGTCCCGCTCGACTACAAGCTGACCGCGGAAGAGCACCTTCAACTGCTCGCGCACTCGAGGGCGAAATTTCTAGTGGTTGAGTATCACCTGTGGCGGGCGATCACGCAGAAGCCGGAATTCAGAAACCACAAACTCAAGATTGTCCTGGTCACAGAGGCTCCGCCCAGCGCGGACCTTTGCGGCGGATTTCGCTGGGAGGAGTTCCGGCGCAAGGGCGATCCGATCTTCGTGCCGCGAAATAGAGAAGACGCGGCGTGTATCGTGTACTCCTCAGGCACGGGAGGCCGTCCGAAGGGCTGCGTATTGACCCATGAAAATTATCTGGAGCAGTGCAAGTCGCTCACCGCGTGGTATCCCTTCTGGCCGGGAGTCCGATACCTGAGCATTCTCCCCACAAATCATGCTATCGATTTCATGGTCGGCTTTATCGGACCGTTCGTCTGCGGAGCGTGCGTGGTGCATCTTCGCGCGCTGCGGCCTGAGTTCGTTCGGAACGCGTTTGTTCGGTACCGGATCACTTACGTGAGTCTGGTGCCCATGGTCCTCAAGAACCTTGAGCGAGGAATCAAAGGCAATTTCGACGCGCTGCCGGCGGTCAAACGTTTCCTGCTCTATCGTTTGATTTTCGTCAATATGCTCCTCACCCGTAAACGAGCCAACGTGCCGCTCAGCCGCAAACTGCTGCCGCAAGTCCACAAGGTGTTTGGCGGAGAGCTGTTGGCTATGTTCACCGGTGGCGCATTCATGGACCCGTCGACGCTCCAGTTTTTCTACGATCTGGGGATTCCCGTCGCGAACGGTTACGGCTTGACCGAGGCTGGCACGGTATTGACAGTCAATGACCTGAAGCCATTCCGCTCTGACACAGTGGGCAAGCCGCTGCCGGGAGTCGAACTTCGCATCCTGAATCCGGACGCTGACGGTATCGGCGAGGTCGCCGCCAGCAGCAAAACCATCATGTCACATTACCTCGACGATCCCGAGCTCACTGCCGAGACTATCGTGGACGGTTGGCTGCTGACTGGCGACCTAGGACGCTTCGACGGTTCCGGCCATCTGCAACTGTTCGGACGCAAGAAAAACATGATCGTCACTGAGGGCGGGAAAAATATTTATCCCGAGGACATTGAGTCAGCCTTCGAGGGCATTGCGGTCAAGGAATACTGTATTTTCGCCGCCAACTACCTATGGCCCAGGAAAGAGCTGGGCAAAGAAATGCTGGTGCTGGTCCTTCATCCAGACCTGAACCAGGAATTCACTGAATCCATGAAAGAAGAGATCGTGTCACGCAACCGCCGTCTCGCGGACTTCAAACGGGTGCGTGGATTTGTGATCTGGGATAAGGATTTCCCCCGCACGGCTTCGATGAAAATCCAACGTCCTGTGCTCGCAGACGACATTTGTGAATTACTCGACCGCAATGCGGTGAAAGAGCTCTGAGTTGGCTGCGGCTGACAAATACCTCGCGATTATCAATCCTGCAGCTGGGGGAGGCCGTCTCCGTAAGTTGCTTGGTCCGGCGCTTGAGCGTCTGCGCGCTGGAGGACTCGAGATCGAGACACGCGAAACGTCGGCGTGTGGGCAGGCTTCGGAAATTGCACGCAAGGCGTGGGCCGAAAGGTATCGCAAGTTTATATCTGTTGGGGGAGACGGCACTTCCTACGAGATCGTCAACGGTTTATTTCCGCAGTTCGATGGCGCAGAGCAACCCACCCTCGCCTTTCTTCCCCTCGGCACCGGTAATTCGTTCCTGCGCGATTTCAGCGATAAAGGTGTGGAGCATGCCATGGAGTCGCTGATTGCAGGCCGCTCCCGCAAGTGTGATGTCTTGCGGCTGCGCCACAAAGAAGGAGTTTTGCATTACATCAATATTCTGAGCATCGGTTTTTCTGCCGACGTTGCCACGCTGCGCGAACGCCGTTTCAGCAACTGGGGAGAGGCGGGATATCAGGCGTCCATTTTCATTTGTCTGACGCGCTTTCGCCGCCGGCCTTTTCCATTAAGCGTGGATGGAGAAGAGAACGTCGACCGCCGCCCCTGCCTTTTTCTTACATTCAACAACAGCAAATTCACCGGCGGCACTATGATGATCGCTCCCACCGCCGAAGTGGACGATGGGCTGATCGAATACGTGCGCTGGGGACCGATCGGGCGCATCGGGCTCATCCGAAACTTGCCGGGACTCTATGATGGCACCCACATTCAGCATCCACTCGCCGAAGTTCGTAAAGTCCGCCGCATTGATTTTGATCTCGACGCTCCAGTCGATGTCATGATTGATGGAGAGGTACTGACGCTGCATTGTCAGACTTTGGACGTCCTGCCCCGTGCCTTAAACGTCGTGGTATAAAAATTTACCTTCATGTCTAAGTTCAGTGAGAAACGAGAAGAGCAGGAAGCAGCGGCCAAAACTGGCCCACACTGGCGCTGGATCATCCTGGCTCTAGTTTTCGTGGTTGTCGCCTGGGTCTCTTACGACTTGTTCTACTACAAGAAACCGGTCCACAGTCTTGACGGATTTGCGCAATGTCTGAAGACCAAAGGCGCCAAAATGTATGGAGCGTGGTGGTGTCCTCATTGTGCCGATCAGAAGGAAATGTTCGGTCACGCTTTCCAATATGTGAATTACACAGAGTGCAGCCCGGAGGGATTGCGTACTGTTACCCCGGAATGCACACAGGCTGGAGTCAAGAATTTTCCCACCTGGCAATTCGCGGATGGATCGCGCACCGAAGGCGCTCAACCACTCTCCACACTGAGCGAGAAGACGGAATGCAGCCTGCCATGACTCCGCGTACTCTGGACTCTCTGGCAAATGACTCGAGAGGGATAGGACAGCGGCGGCTGATGTCTGCTATCGCTCTGATCGCTGTCGCCGGGGCAATCGTCTCGTCCGTTTCTCTCTATCACCATTACCGCACTTCGAAGACTGCTTTCTGCAACTTTGGCGCGTCGTTCAACTGCGACCTCGTGAACCGCAGCCCTTATTCTATCGTCCTGGGAGTTCCGGTGGCGCTGATCGGAATCCTTGGCTATCTCCTGATTCTCAGTCTGGCGACGATTTACCGCGACAAAGCCGAGACCCCATTTATGCTGCTCATCGCTTCGGTAGGAGGCCTGTGCTTCGCGCTCTACCTGACTTACATCGAAAAGTTCGTGCTGGCGGCGTGGTGCATTCTCTGTCTGGGTTCGTTGACGTTGATCTTCAGCGCGGCCTTGCTGAGCGCTGTGTTGGCAGCAAGATCGCTGCGGAAGCGCTAGAGGCAATTACCAATAATGGCCGTCGATGCAACTTATACTTGGACCTTCCTGCGGTGATCGGGCCTACGCATTGGATCCAGAATGACAGCGCGCAAGGGAGAGTATTCCGAGTCGAACGTCTCTCAAAAGACCTAGGATTCATTCCGGTTTCAATCGGCAGCCGTTCGAACCGCAGCTTCCGCACTCTCTTGCTTGGTTGCGGCTTTGACTTTCTTCGCCCTCATCGTCGTGATCGCCACCACGCTAATCAGAATCAGTGCCGTCCCCAGCATCGTGCGCCGGCCAATCGTTTCACCGCCCAACGATGTGCCGACGATCACCGCGACGACTGGATTGACATAGGCGTACGTCCCCACCTTGGTTGGCGATTCATAATGCAACAGCCAAACGTAGGCGGTGTATCCGACGATAGAGCCTGCAATAATCAAATAGATCAGCGAAAACCATGCCGTTCTGGAAACATCCCGTGCGTGGAAATGGGCAAACTCGCCAGCCACGGCAGCCAAAAGAAGTAACTGCACGCCTCCGGAGAACATTTGTGCTGCGGCGCTCATAGCCTTGGACTCTGGCAGCACCAGCCGGCGGCTGACGATGGTGCCGATCGACCATCCGCAACACGCGACCAGCAGGGCAATTGCTCCCCCGCGGTGAAGCGGGGCCTCGCCTAAGGACGATGAAGGGTTCATCAGGACAACCACTCCCACAATTCCAACCGCAAGTCCCAATGCGAGACGGACCGTGAGCCGCTGCGTGCGCAGAAAAATGATCTCAAGCAAGGTGATGCAGACCGGAATAGCGGCCAGAATCACCGCGCTCACGCCAGACGGCACCCGCTGTTCAGCCCAAAACAGGCAGGCGTAGTCCATCAGAAACATCAGCGCGCCCAGGATCGTTGCGGCGCGCCACTCGCGCCAGTTCGGAGAGGGAACGCCAGTGAGCCTCATCCAGATGTATAGCGCGAGCCCGGCTATGGTGAAGCGCAGACCGGCCATTAAGAACGGAGGCATCTCGCGCACGCCGACTCTGATCGCCAGATAGGTTGATCCCCAAACCAGATAAATGATGGCGAACGCTAGCAGGATTTTCCACGGTGCTGGGCGGGACGCATGCATCTGATTTTGATGATCGATCAGTTTCTTGTGGCTCAATTGTTCGTGCGAATCGGCACTGCCTCGGAACCAACAGGAGCAACGAAAACCAATATGGCTCAGCCCCACACAAGTCACTTACCCGGTTTGCCTCCCCGCCCTAGAATCGAATCCGGGGAGGGAACTGCCATGACAATTTTCGACAGTCCTCGGGGAAGAGTGGTGGGTGCGAACGGCGGAAGCGCTATTCGCCTTATCGGACTGGGAATTGCCGCCGTCTTGCTGGTGATTGTGCTCTTCAACTCCGTGACCCGGGTCGGCACAGGCCACGTCGGTGTGCTGACGCTCTTCGGCAGGGTCACCGGAGAAAAGCTGGGGGAAGGCATCCATCTCATCAATCCTCTGAAGACCAACAACGAAATGTCGATCCAGACCCAGACCCTCAAGGAATCCGCCAATGTACCTTCCAGCGAAGGTCTAATGATGAGTCTCGACACTTCGCTCATCTATCACCTCAACCCCGACCGTGCAACCGAGGTCTTTCAGAAGATCGGAGCTGACTACGAAAACTTGGTGGTCGAGCCCACGTTGCGCTCCGCCATTCGGGAGGCGACCGCCTCACACAGCGCCAACGCCCTCTACACCGGGGAACGCGAAATGGTGGCCAAGCAGATTTACGACCAGCTCACTTCGGAGTTGAACAAGCGCGGTTTGACGGTGGAGAACGTTCTGCTGCGCGACATTCAACTGCCGGCCACGCTGAAGGCCGCCATCGAGGCCAAGCAGCAGGCCGAGCAGGAATCGCTGGCCATGAACTTCCGGCTGCAAAAGGAAACGCAGGAAGCCCAGCGCAAGCGCATCGAAGCCGCCGGTGTTCGCGATTTCCAGCAGATCGTGGCCCAGGGCATCACCCCTTCACTGCTGGAGTGGAAGGGCATCGAGGCCACGGAAAATCTGGCCAAGAGTGCGAATTCGAAAGTGGTGGTTATCGGCAACAGCAAGAATGGATTGCCGCTGATTTTGGGGCAGTAGCTACTTTGCGGGTGTGATGTCGCTGACCGGCAGGTCCCAGTGCGCTAACAAAATCTCAAACCGCCTCTGTTCCTCCCGCTTGTAGGTCTCCTGGTCGGGCCAAAGCTGCTTGATGAGGGTCTCTTCTTCCTGATTAGCAGTCGTCGCCAGGGTTGAGTTCTTGAATCGAATGGTGACGCGGTAGTCCCAGCGAGCGTCCTCGGTCATGTGGTTAGCGGGAGTTTCAATTTTCACCGACAGCATGCGGCCGCTCTCCACAATTTTCTTGAGCAGCGGATAGTGGTTCTTCAGGAAGAGTTGCAGGAATTCCTGCTGATGTCCCCACTGCACTTTGTAGTAGTACTCCATGGTATAGGGCTGATCGGCAGCGCCTTGCGGCGGAGCACCCTGGGCGAGGAGGGGCAGAGCAGACAAAAACAACAGCGCAATTAACATGTGCCTCATCAAATCCTCCGAATATTTGCTCACCCCTTCGCCAAGAACGCGAAAAGGGTGGGTACCGGCGTTGAGCGGCGGCCCTGAGGCTAGCCCGCGACCGCTTCTTTCTCCGTGTCTTCCAGGATGCCGAAGGCCGCATCCATCATCTCCTGGTCAACGGTGCGGTTTTTGGCTGTAGCCTCCGCCAGCGGGATGGAAACAATCTTGTTCCCACGTAGCGCTGCCATTCTGCCAAACTCGCCACGGTGCACCATATCAATTGCCCCAAGGCCATAGCGGGTCGCCAGGACGCGGTCGAATGCAGTCGGCGATCCGCCGCGCTGAATGTGGCCTAGAACAACCGTGCGGGTTTCGAATCCGGTACGCCGCTCGAGTTCCTGGGCCAGAGTGTTGCCGATGCCGCCCAGTCGTACGTGTCCGAACTCATCGATCTCGCCGCCCTGCACCACTGGACCGTCTTTGCCGGCGGCAAACTTGGCTCCCTCGGCCACCACCACGATGCTGAAATAGCGTCCGCGGGCATGGCGCATGCGGATCTTGGCCGCAACCTTGTCCACATCAAATGGCTGCTCAGGAATCAGGATCACGTCAGCGCCGCCCGCAATGCCACTGTAGATTGCGATCCAGCCCGCATCTCGCCCCATGACTTCGACCACCATTACGCGATTGTGTGCTTCGGCGGTGGTATGTACGCGGTCGATGGCTTCGGTCACGACGTTAACGGCTGTATCAAAGCCGAAGGTAAAATCAGTGCCAGCCAGATCGTTGTCAATGGTCTTCGGCACACCTACGATCCGCACGCCTTTGTCGTAGAGTTTGGTGGCAACCGAAAGCGTGTCATCCCCACCGATAGCAATCAGCGCATCCACCCCATTCTTCTTCAGTGTGGCAATGCAGGTGTCCAGGCCGTCCGGTCTCTTCGCCGGATTGGTGCGGGAGGTGCGCAGGATGGTGCCACCACGAGGCAGAATTCCGGCCACGGCCTCCAAGTCGAGTGGCATATTCTTATCTTCCACGAGTCCGCGCCAGCCCTCGAGAAATCCCAGAAACTTGTCATCGTAGTGGAAGCAACCCTTACGAACGGCAGCCCGAATTACAGCATTCAGTCCAGGGCAATCCCCGCCGCCCGTCAGTATGCCGATCTTCATTGCCCACTCCTTTTTCGTTTCAGATATGTTTTCGTTTCAGATATGGATTTCTGATCGCACCAAGCCGGCCCCCGCTGAATACACTACAGGTGCGTTTGCCATGCCACGGAATGAGTAGATTACCATTAAAAGGAGGGGCTTCGATTGTCCGTGCGGCGGACTGGCGATACGAATTTCAAATGCGCGAAATCGAAATTGTTGGGCGCAGAGTCCGCTAGCGGCGAATGCCTCGCGTTCTGCCCGAGAAGGAGAAGGATAAGCGGAAACACCCGTGCCAGCAAGAACCTTACTGGTTCATTTCCGTGGACGAGCCTGGTGCTACACTGGCCGGGATGCGTGTCCTGGGGATCGACTGCGGCACCGAATGCACCGGCTACGGTGTGGTCGAATTGGACGGCCGTGACAAGTTGACCTGCATCTGCTTCGGCGGAATCAAGCTCTCGGCTCGTGATCCTCTTCCGCAAAGGCTTGCGACCATTTTTGAGCGCCTAAGTTGCTTGATTCAGCAGCATCGGCCGGACCGGGTCGCCATCGAGGATGTGTTCTATGCGGTGAACGTCAAGTCCGCTTTAAAGCTGGGGCAAGTTCGCGGAGTAGCAATGCTGGCAGCTTCTTCTCAGAGGATCGAGGTAGGCGAGTATGCTCCATTGACTATCAAGTCCGCAGTCGTCGGGTATGGAAGGGCGGAGAAGGGGCAGGTGCAACTCATGGTCGCGCGGCTCCTCGAGTTGGCGGAGATTCCTCAGCCCGCAGATGCTGCCGACGCCCTCGCCATTGCGATCTGTGATCTGCATACCTCAGCGACATTGCGGCGTCAGAATGCGGTTGCGAGATGATCTGCCGCAATCGTTTTTGGCATAATTTCTCTGAATGTGGACGCAAGTGAAGCTTTACCCAGCGCTTCTGCTCACAGTGTTCTCCCTCTGGGCGATCGCCCAGGATCGTCATCCGTCGGCCACGATCAGCTTTACGCTGGATTTTCCGGGGGCGAATCCCAGTCACTACCAGCTCTCAGTTGGCGACAACGGACAAGGCTCCTATAGGTCTGACGGACAGCTCGACCAACAGTCAGAACCCGCAGATCCCGCCCCGCTTCAATTCACTCTTTCAGAAGAGGTTCGCAGCCAGATTTTCGATCTCGCCCAGCGGGCGCACTATTTCACCGGCAAAGTTGATTCTGGACGGAAGAACATCGCGAACACCGGCGCCAAGACCCTTTCCTATCAGGATGAACATCGCAATACGAAGGCGACTTACAATTACTCACCCGTCGCATCTGTCCAGCAGCTTACTTCTATTTTCCAGGGGCTCTCGACCGCACTCGAATTCGGCCGCCGGCTCAGTTACTTTCACAAATATGAGAAGCTGGCGCTTGAAGAAGATCTAAAAAGGATGGAGGAACTGCAGAGAGAAGGAAGCCTGGGTGATGTTCAAGCAGTTGCATCCGTGCTGAATGAAATTGCGAATGACTCGTCCGTGATCAACGTAACGCGCGCAAGGGCGCGTCGGCTGCTGGCGGGGGAGAAGCGTTGAGCGATTCCGCGGCATTCCGCGCGGCATTCTCCGAACTTACGGCGTAATAATGACTCCCGCGTAGCCCACGACGCTATCGCGATCTCCCGATACATCTCCTGAAGTCGCATACTGGACCAGTTCGGCTTTTTGAGCACCCAGCATCTTGGCTGCGGTCAGCATCGCCACCGCAGGCCCGAATCCGCACATGCTTATGCTCTCGTTCATCACTGTCTCGTAAAGCCCACGCGGATCCAGAGCCAGAATCTTGTCAATCGCTTTGCCGTCCTTCACCCGAGTAGTGGCGTCATCCTCATAGTGGTTCATATCGCTGGAGGCGATGATCAGCACAGGTTCTTCCGAGACTTGGATTACGCCGGCAATGGCTCTTCCGAGTTGCTCCAGAATCAGCAGCTGTCCAGTGCCGATTGCGATGGGAACAAACTTCACCCCGGGCCGGGAGACTCGCAGGAAGGGCAGTTCAACTTCGATCGCGTGCTCGGAATCGTGTGCTGCGTGATCTTCTACGAGCGCGGGGAAAGACTTCAAGAGCCGTGCAGCCAGGGCGGAGTCGATGGGCAGTGTCCCCAAGGGAGTCCTCCACTCGCCCTCTTTCATGATTGCCAGCGGATGTCCGCGACCGGTGTGGTTGGGACAGAGCACGATACAGCTTGGAGGAATCCTGAGCCGGGAAAAAACCGCACCCGCCACTTGTCCGGAATATATGTACCCAGCATGAGGCGCGATACATCCGATGGCGGACACACGGTCCCTTTCCTCCTGCGCGGACAGATATGAGTTCACGTCTTTTCGCAAAGCAACCGGACTTGCCGGATAGAAGCGGCCCGCGACTGCGGGCTCGCGCAGCACTGCCATAACTGCCTCCCTCAAGCGCGTTCGGAACTCTCTTGCGCCGATCTGAGTTCACGAAATAGGCTCGCACTTTCCTCAAGCGACAAGGCCTCCGCCCGAATCGCAGGCTCAATTTTTGCCTTCGTCATTGCTCGTTTGAGGTCTTCGGGCCCATATCGCCCTCTTAGATTGTTCCAAAGGGTTTTGCGTTTTTGGGCAAAAGAAAGCTTCAAGAACTGCATGAACTCCGCTTCACTCACTCGCAGCTTCTCAAGTCGCGGTGAGAGTACGAGCCGAACGACCGTGGAATGCACTTTCGGCGGGGGCGAAAACGATCCCGGTGGAAGAGTAAACAGCTTTTCCACTCTGGCGTAGAGTTGAGCCGTCGCGGAAAGCAACCCGTACTCGCTAATTCCCGGACGCGCCGCCAACCGGTCAGCAACTTCTTTCTGCACCATCAACACGAGGACCTCGAAATATTTCCTGTATTCAAAGAGGCGCAGAAGGATATCTGAAGTGATGAAATACGGCAGGTTGCCAACCACGCGCACTTTTTCTGGAGCTTGCTCCATCCCCGGGCGCGTACTGCCCGGCTTCGGCCCGAACAACGTATCAAAGTCGACCGCCAGGATGTCTCCTTCAATAATTTCGAGATTCGGCACCAGAGAAAAATTCATCCTGAGCTGGGCTGCCAGAACGCGGTCGGTCTCAACAGCAATCACACGCCTAGCCCTTCTGGAGAGCGACAAAGTCAGCCCTCCGCGGCCGGGGCCGATCTCGAGCATGGTGCTTTGCGAGATGTCACCCAGAGCTTCCACAATGCGGGCTGCAGCCGAAGTATCGGTCAGAAAATGTTGGCCCAGCTTGGGTTTCTTGCGGGGAGCGTGTGCTTGAGACGCTTTCATTGACCCTACTTTCCACTGGCCATGCTTTCATTGACCATGGTTCATCGTGCCGATTAGACTTGTGACGCCCGCCAGTGGGCGAACACGTCGCCAATATCATAGCCTGCGCGAGAGCCAGCGGATATTAGCCACACGTTCTGGGTCAGGTTCATGCACATCGCCTTCGTCGCTTCCGAATGTGTTCCGTTTTCGAAGACTGGCGGGTTGGCAGACGTGGTTGGCGCCCTGCCGCGCGCTCTGGCTGCAGCTGGCCACGAGATCAGCGTTTTTGTGCCTCGTTATCGTCTGACGCGTATCAGCGAAGAGCGCACAGTTGTACAGAGCATCACCATACCTTTTGACGATCGCTACCGCTTTTGCTCGGTCCTGAGCGGCGCCGGCTATCCGGGCGTGCGTTTCTTCTTCATCGATTATCCTCCGTACTTCGATCGCGACGGACTGTACGGTACTGCTTCCGGGGATTTCCCTGACAATGCTGAGCGTTTCGCATTGTTCTGCCGCGCGGTCCTGGAAGCATCGAAAATCCTGGGGGTGCCCGACATTTTTCATTGTCATGACTGGCAGTCGGCTCTGGTTCCGGTGCTGCTGCGCACCCAATATCTGGAAGACCCAGCCTTCCGCGACTGCGGCACCGTGTTTACGATCCACAATATTGGATATCAGGGCTTGTTCCCGGCAGAAATTCTGCCGCTGCTCACGCTGCCCTGGGACCTGTTCGCGATCACCAAGATGGAGTTCTTTGGCAATGTCAATTTCCTGAAAGGAGCGCTGGCTTACTCGGACTTAATCACGACAGTGAGCAGAAGATACGCTCAGGAAATCCAGACCACTGAGTTTGGCTTTGGCCTTGATGGTGTACTTAAAGAGCGCGCCCAAACCGTAATCGGAATTCTGAATGGTGTTGATTATGAAGAATGGAACCCCGAGACTGACCGCTTCGTTGCGGCCCACTACTCCGCCGACGACTTGAGCGGGAAACAGGACTGCAAACAAGACCTGCTCGCTAATTTTGGCCTCGGGAACGCTGACCCCAATCTCCCGATCATCGGGATCGTTTCCCGGTTTGCGGCGCAGAAGGGTTTCGACCTGATCGGGCAAATCGTGGACCGGCTAGCGCTCGAAGATGTTCTGCTTACGGTTCTCGGCAGCGGCGACAAGCTGTATGAAGAGATGTTCCTGCGGCTCTGCCGCCGGGTCCCGAATAAGATTGCGGTCCGAATCGCCTACGATAATGCTCTCGCCCACAAGATCGAAGCTGGCGCTGACATGTTCCTCATGCCTTCGCGCTATGAGCCTTGCGGCCTGAGTCAGATTTACAGTTTGAAATATGGCACGGTGCCGATTGTGCGCGCCACTGGCGGACTCGATGACACCATCGACCCTTGGGACCCGCGGACCAAAAAAGGCTCGGGATTTAAGTTTCAGGAATATACCGGGGAAGCGCTGCTGCGCACCATTCACCAGGCGCTGCAACTCTATCGCGACCAGGGTTCCTGGCAGAGATTGATGCGGAACGGCATGAGTAAGGATTTCTCATGGCGCGTCTCCGCCCGCGAGTATGTCCGGGCTTACGAGCGCGTGCGCCAACTGCATTCACAACCCATCATGGTATAGCTTCCAGCGTCTATGTCTGACGTCGCCAAAACCGTCTTCCACGTTGATATGGACGCGTTCTTCGTCTCAGTCGAAGAATTGTTCGATCCGTCCCTGAAAGGCAAGGCAGTCGTGGTTGGCGGCCAGCGCCACGAGCGCGGCGTCGTCTCTGCAGCCTCCTACGAAGCGCGGAAATTCGGGGTGCATTCGGCTATGCCGCTCAGAACTGCTGCGAAATTGTGCCCACAGGCCATCTTCGTAGATGGTCACCCGGACCGCTATCGTGCCTGCTCCGAGAAAGTACACAACGTGCTGATGTCTTTCTCGCCGCAGGTGGAAATGGTTTCCATCGATGAAGCGTATCTGGACATGACGGGGACCGAACGGCTACATGGTCCAGCCATGCTTGCCGCCCACAAACTTCATCAACGAATGAAGGCGGAGACCGAGCTCAACTGTTCCATCGGAATCGGCACCTCACGACTGATTGCGAAAGTGTGTTCCGGCAAGGCAAAGCCGCATGGCATGTTATATGTGGTGTCGGGCCAAGAGGCAGAGTTTCTTGCCCCCCTCGACGTGCGGGATATTCCGGGTGTCGGCAGAGTCACCGAACAAAAGCTACATGAACTTGGCATTCAAACTGTCGGCGATGTTGCGAAGCTCGACGACTCTTTTCTCGAGCAGCACCTCGGCAAATGGGGGCTCGCTTTAGCTGGCAAAGCTCGTGGCCAGGACGCCGGAGCCTGGTTCGACGGAGCGATTGGCGAGGCGGAACCCGCGAAGTCCATCAGCCACGAACACACCTACGATCATGACACAGCAAACCCCGAACAGATCGAATCCACGCTGATGCGGCTGTCGGAAATGGTAGGACGAAGAATGCGTGAACAAGAGCTGCAGGCGAGGACCCTGCAACTAAAGCTGCGCTACAAGGATTTCACAACCATAACTCGCGCCCGCACGCTCCAGGCACCCACGCAGCTCGACAACGAGATCTTTCAGCAGATCCGAGAGTTGTTTCATGCGAACTGGCGCAAAGGCGCAGAGGTCCGCTTGTTGGGTGTCCAAGCATCTTCGTTTGCAGAGGAAAAGACGCAGAGAGATTTCCTGCAAGATAACGCGCGCGGGAAATGGCAGCAGGCCCTTTCCGCGGCGGACCGGCTCCGGGACAAATTCGGGGAGTCGAGCGTCACCCTTGCAACCGGCATGAAAGGCGGCTTCCGGGAGCGGACGCATGAAAACCCAGCGGCCCTGCCCGGCAAATCCAAACCTGCGCAGTAGTAAGAAAACAGGTGAGTTCTTCGGGTGGACACTACGAGTAGGCGAGCCAAGAGTGCTATGCTGATGCGGTTCCAGAGGAGCTCTGGTTCGGAGAATCGGCATCTAACCGTGAAGGAAGGTTGCTGAAGAACCGGAGAATCCCTGGCAGACCCTGTTCATCTGAGAATGCGCGCATGAAACCAGGTCGTTACTCGATCTCGCTCGTTATTTTCCCGATTTTCGTCTTTCTGCTGATGGCGGCTCCCGCGTTTTCGCAGACTTGTTTCACTTCGGATGACATGGATGCCGCAACCCGATCTGCGCTTCAAGCCGCGGCCAGCCGCTATTTCGATAGGGTCGCGCACGGAGATACTGCCTCACTGAAGCAGAATTCGATTCCCAGCGTCGCCAACAGTTTCGCAGCTATAGAAAACACGATCAAGGAGAACCAGGCAAACTTAGCAGGAGCGCATGCGGCTCCCCGGGCTCCGTTCCTGCTGAAAGCGGAGGGAAGCGCGCCGTTACCGAAAGCGGAATTTCTTTGCGGTGTATTTGGGGCCGGGGGACAGACCACCAATAGCGCGGAGTTCATCATTCCCAATCTGCCGCCCGGCAGCTACGGAGTAGTCACGCTGGACGTGACAACCCAAAAGACCCCGTACACGCTTTCTTTTGTCCTGCAGCAGCAAGGAACAGACTGGAAAGTGGGCGGATTCTTTTTGCGGGCCACGCAAATTGCGGGACACGATAGCAACTGGTTCCTCGATCGCGCCCGCGCCTTCAAAGCCAAGCGCCAAACGCACAATGCCTGGCTCTATTTCGTTCAGGGAATTGACCTCGCGGTAGCCGTTCCGTTCATGTATACACAACTTACGGACAAGCTTTACGATGAAGGCCAGAGCGTCAAGCCATCTGATTTTCCCGTTGATGGCAGTACCGCCGATCTGACCGCGCCGGGCGGAAAGACTTACAAACTGACCGCCATATTCCCCTTAACCGTAGGTCAGGACCTGGATCTGGTGGTGAGATATCAAACCGCCGACGTTTCCAATACGGGGCAGACGTTCCAGGAGAATATGGCGGTGATGAAAGCGCTGGTGCTGAAATTTCCGGAACTCAGGGACGCCTTCGAAGGAATCGTAGCGCGCGGAGTCGAGCCTTCAGGAAAGGATTACGGTTCGCTCATGCCGATGAAAGAAATAAAATAACGCGTCAGATGTCCATCAGCGAAATCACCTGAAAACTCAGTGCCCTATCTTTTCGCGTTCTTTGCGGAATTAAGTTGCAGCCACTTTAGTCCACCCTTCGGACGTGCAGCGTCGTCATTCAATCCGGCGGCCTTGATCCAGTGCCAGTTAACTTTAGTGCTCCAAGTCTATCCTTCAGGGCGCCAAAGCCCGCCTGGACGTTAAGCTTCTACTTGGGACGTTCTACAATGTTTTCCAAGCTCCTCTTGAGAGATCGTTTTCCTCCGAATAAAGTTTCTCGCCATAACCACGGAGCCACAGGGATGCCATCTCAGAACGGTCATTTCGCCAGAGGTAGAAGTGATGAAATTGTGGCTTTCCCTCGCCGGCTGCTTCCTGCTCTTTCCTGCATCGTTACTCGCTCAACTATCGGAGATCTCCCCGGCGGCACAGCCCCGCATGAACCCAAACCAGACGAAGGCAATGCTGATAGGAAAAGTGGCCATGGAAAATGGTGCTGCGTCTACGGACAGCGCTACTATTGTTCTCGAATGTGCGGGTCAGACACGCGCGCACACCTATTCCGATCGCGAAGGAAGCTTCAGTCTCAGCATTGACATCGTTAGCGACATTCCGGTGACTGCTCATTTCCAGCGTGAAACCGGTGTGGTTTCCGACCAGGAATGGGCGAATTGTGAACTGTACGCAGATCTATCCGGATACAGTTCTGAGCGCGTTCATTCATTTGGGAGTCGGGACAGAGCTATTGTTGAAGTTGGCACGATGGTGCTGCATCGCTTAGCGCAAGACCAAGCCATAGTTTCGCGGTCAGCGTTACGTCTCTTGCCGCTCCAGACAAAGCGCGGAAGGCATTCGACAAGGGCCGAGAACAGGAACAAAAGGGCAAGTGGGCTGCCGCCTGCGACTACTTTAAGCGAGCGGTCGCCGAATATCCTCGATACGCATTAGCTTGGATGGAACTCGGCCGCGCGCAGGTGAAGCAGAACAGCTTTGCAGAGGCGCAACAATCTTTTCGCCAGGCAGTTACCCAGGATGCCAAGCTCACCGATGGTTACGCCGAACTGGCGCGGTTGGCTTTGCAGCAGCAACAATGGCAAGAGCTTGCCGACATAACTGATCGTCTGCTGCAGATCTCTCCTGATTCGTCGCCGGAATACTGGTTTCTCAATTCAGCCGCCAACTTCAATCTGGGCAACATGAAGCAGGCAGAAACAAGTATTGGACACGGGCTGCGGCTCGATCCTAAGCACCAGATTTCGCAGATGGAGTACCTGTACGGCCTGATTCTGGCTCGCAGGCAGGACTACAAATCGGCTGCCGAGCACGTGAGCGCCTATTTGCGTTTGTCTCCTCACGCCAAGGACGCGGAAACCGCACAGAAGGCTTTGGACGATTTCGAGAAGTGGGCGCAGTTCGCAAAGGAGTGAGTCCCTGGTCCCTCCGCTTCCGCGGCTATAGTCTTCGCCCAATCCGTCCAGAGCAGCTTTTAAGCGAAATGGGTCTTTGTTTGTACTAAATCGAGCCAAAGTCAATCCCCTGCGGTAACCGATGCCGCGTTACAGATGGTATCTTTTCGGTTGGGCGCGCACCCACTAAGCTGCGTGAATGAGACTGAACGCGCTGGTGATGTCCCGTAGCCACAGCTCCATAAGGACGCTCTTGGCGGCATTTGCTGAGATAGGGATTGAATACCGGATTTCGCCTTCCGCCTCGGAGACGATGGAGACTATGGCTACCGGTTATCATTCCGCGCTGGTTGTAGATTTCGACCTTCCGCAAGCCGTCCACGTCGCCAAAATGGCTCGCACAGCCCCGGCAAAGCGGCGTCCAATATTGTTTGGAATGGTCGGAGTGGGAAAATCGGTCGGTGACGTTTTTCAGGCGGGAGCCAAGTTTGTTCTGTATAAGCCGCTTGATCTCCTGCAAGTTTTGCATTCACTGCGGGCGGCGCAGGGCTTCATGTCGGGAGACCGCCGGGGCTCCTCTCGTCAGAAAAGCGAAACCCTCGCTTACCTTCAACTTCCGACTGGAACCGCACCGGCTTTGGTAACGGACGTGACTGAACAAGGTCTCTCCCTACAGGCTGCGGAACCGCTGCTGCCGCTGCGTAACGTTCCATTACGATTTCTGCTTCCTGGAACCACTCAGGTCGTGCAGGCAACCGGAGACTTCATCTGGGCCGACGAGCAGGGCCGGGCCGGACTCTTCTTCCGAGACATAGCCGCCGCGTGCCGTCGCGATCTGCAGGCATGGCTCAAAAAACATGGCGCGAAGAAGTCGGAATCGGTGCGGGCGCTGCTGGAGCCACAGAAGAACCGGCGCACCCTCGCAGCCGTCGCAGAGTAACGCCCACCGATAGAGCGATGGAGCGGTAGGCCAACTCTAGCCTGTATTGGTTGCGGCTGGCTCGGCTGAATCCCACACAGCGTGCTATTCTCCCATCTTCGTGTTCACATCCGACCTTACCTTTCTCTCTGCTTCGCAAATGGCGGAGCAGATTCGCAATAAGCAGATTTCTCCCGTCGAACTGGTCGAGACTCATTTGGCTCGCATCGAGCAGCTCAATCCAAAAATCAACGCCTTCGTGCAAATCGACCGTGAAGGTGCGCTTATTCGAGCCCGCAATGCTGAGGCGGCAGTGATGGCGAACGAAAAGTTGGGCCCGTTGCACGGCGTTCCCATCAGCATCAAGAGTTCGATCGATGTGGCGGGAATGCGATGTGAAGCCGGAACTAAGCTACGCGCGGGATACGTCGCTGAAACCGACGCGCCATTGGTTGCCCGTCTGCGCAGAGCGGGAGCGATCATCCTTGGCGTGACCAACACTCCCGAACTACTCATGGCTTGGGAGACGGACAATCTTCTCTACGGCCGCACCAACAATCCCTGGGATATCTCGCGCACCGCCGGAGGATCAAGCGGCGGTGAGGCAGCGGCGATCGCCTCCGGATGTTCGGCCGGTGGCGTGGGCAGCGACGGCGGCGGATCAATCCGCGTGCCTGCGCATTTCTGTGGAATTTGGGGACTTAAGCCCACTCCCGGCCGCATTCCTGCTACCGGACACTATCCTCAATCTGTCGGCCCATTTGCGCAGCTCGGCGTTGTCGGTCCGATGGCGCGGACTATTTCTGATTTGAAACTGCTCTTCGAAGCCATGCAAGGGGCGGATATCGGCGATCCCTCGTCTGCGCCCGTTCCGTTACGTTGGCCTGATCGAACCGCTGTGGAGAAAATCCGAATCGGTTATTTTGAGGACGACGGCCGCACTCCCGTAACTCCCGAAACTCGTGCCGCTATTCGGCAGGCAGCAGAAGCCTTGCGCAGCTCAGGATTCGAAGTCGAACCCTTCCGTCCCGAAGGCCTGGAGAAGGCGAGACAGCTGTGGTGGAAATTCTTCGGTGTCGCTGGAGGCATGCTGCTCGGGCCCATGATTTCCGGATCAATGACGAGCGGATATGAAGTCGAACTCAGCCCCATTCTCAAAGAATTCAACGGCTGGGTAGCCGCCGAGACACCGCTGACGGCGCAGTCGCTGCTGGACACCTGGATTGAACGTGATCTTCTGCGAATCCAGATCTTCGCGCAAATGGAAGAATTTCCCGTGCTGCTTTGCCCGGTTGCCTCCATCCCGGCATTTCGTCACGGCGAGCGAAGCTGGCAAGTTGATGGCAAGACCGTGCACTATCTCGACGCGTGGAGTTACTGTGAGTGGTTCAACCTGTTGGGAAATCCAGCAGCAACAGTTCCGGTCTCGCAGTCGCCGGAAGGTCTTCCGATAGGCGTGCAGATTGTGGTGCGTCCTTGGGAGGAGGAACTGGTTTTGTCGGTGGCCGAAGAGCTGGAGCGCGGCTCATCGAGCTCGCCAATGCCCGATTGAAGATCCTGGTGCTGAGAAGCCCCCACTGCTAGTGTTTTTATACTATTCCGCCAAACTGCTGAAAAAGTTAACGTGTTTCTCCTAGATGTGCGCGGCGCGTTCGTGGTCCGCCGCAATCCGGGAAATGCTAGCCAACATCAAGAGTTTGTTAGGCCGGGGCGCACTCGCGCCAATGCTGGTCTTTCTGTTTTTCTCGGCGACTTATCTCTACGCTTTCCCGCAGCCAAACGTCGTTTATGCCATCGTTGTTCTCTTGCATGCGGCAGTAGGCCTTGTTACTACGGTCTATCTAGCCATATTGCTTGTTCGGTTCCTCCGACAAGGCCCAATTCTTGCTCGTCTCGGATGGCTGCTGATCACGTCTGCGGCAATTCTTGGCGTCGTTCTCATAAAAGTCGGAACCTCGCGGCCTGAGTGGAACTGGGTTTACCTGCACATAACTCTGGCCCTGGCCGGTTGTGCGCTCCTTTTTGCCGATTGGTCTGGAAGCCGGGGCTGGCTGAGTGTCGGTACTGGAAGGGCGGTCTCACGTTACGCCATCTGCTTCCTCGCCATTGCCGGACTGAGCGTCGCAGCCTGGTACACGCGCAACTCCCGCTGGCAGAGCCACGCCCGCATTCAGAACCCTTCCAATGCGCCAGAAACCATGAACGATGAGGGCGATGGACCACAAGGCGACTTTTTCCCCAGCTCCGCCCAAGTTTATGGACACCAGAAAATTCCCAGCAAGTTTTTCATGGAATCGGACTCTTGCCAGCGCTGCCACGCCGATATTTACAAGCAATGGTTCAGCTCGGCTCACCACTTTTCGTCTTTCAACAATCAGTGGTACCGCAAGAGCATCGAGTACATGCAGGACCGCGTCGGCACCAAGCCTTCCAAGTGGTGCGGTGGGTGCCACGACCCCGCCGTTCTCTACAGCGGATTGATGGATACGCCGATCAAGCAGATTGTGCATCGTCCGGAAGCGCAGGCTGGGCTCGGTTGCATGATGTGTCACTCGATTGCCAACGTGAAAAGCACGATGGGGCAAGGAGACTTTTATCTTGAATATCCCAAGCTGCACGAGCTGGCGGCCAGCAAGAACCCATTCGTGCGCACGATGCATGATTTCCTAGTACAGCTGAATCCGGAGCCGCACCGCCGCATATTTCTCAAGCCCTTCATGCGCGACCAGACCGCGGAATTCTGCTCCAGTTGCCACAAGGTCCATCTCGACGTTCCGGTGAACCACTATCGCTGGATTCGCGGCTTCAATGAATATGACAACTGGCAGGCGAGCGGAGTTTCGGGACAGGGTGCACGGTCGTTCTACTATCCGCCACGCTCGCAGCAGTGCGCCGACTGCCACATGCCGCTGACGCACTCGGGCGATTTCGGAAACGTCAGCGGGTTCGTCCACTCCCATCGCTTCCCGGGCGCGAACACGGCAGTTCCAATCGCAAACGAAGATGCTGATCAACTCAACCTAACGGAGAATTTTCTGAAGAGCGGGATTCTCAGCGTGGATATCTTCGCGATTTCTCCCGAACAGGTCCAGGCGAAACAGGTTGCAACTCAGCAATCAGATTTGGCGACAACTTTCGCAGTTGGAGAAGAAGCTGAGTCGAAAATAGCCTCCGCCACCACCGAGGCCTCGCCAATTTCCGCGCCGCTGAATCGAGTACAGCCGGTTCTCCGCCGTGGCGATACCGTACGCGTGGACGTCGTCGTTCGCACCAAGAAGGTCGGTCACTTCTTTCCGGGTGGCACGGTTGATGCCTACGACACCTGGCTGGAACTGAAAGCCACTGACGACAAAGGCCAAACTGTTTTCTGGAGTGGCATGGTCGAAGACAACGGCAAAGGTCCGGTGGAAAAAGGCGCGCACTTCTATCGCTCGCTGCAAATCGACGAGCACGGCAATCCCATCAACAAGCGCAACGCCTGGTCAACGCGCTCGGTGGTTTACGTGCGCCTGATTCCGCCCGGCGCGGCTGATACGGTGCACTATCGCATGCACATTCCCGAGAGCGTTGGAAACAAGATCACGCTGCATGCGCGGGTCTGCTACCGCAAGTTCTCGTGGTGGAACACGCATTTCGCGTTCGCTGGAATGCCGGATCCTAAGCAGCCGCAAGCGGAAGTCGCGCCTGGCTATGACGACAATCAATATGTTTTCACCGGACCATTGGAAGGTCTCTCTGCTAAAGAACAGAAAATTCCTGACTTGCCCGTCGTCGCTATTGCAGAGAACGGAGTAACGCTGAATGTTGCCGCGCATGGCGCGCCTGCACCGCAGCCGAAAACTGAGTTGCATGCGGATGACTGGCAGCGCTGGAACGACTACGGCATTGGCCTTCTCCTTCAAGGCGATCTGAAAGGAGCGGAAGCTGCCTTCGAGAAGGTCACCGAAATTGATCCGAAGAATCCCGATGGCTGGGTCAACATCGGCCGCGCCGCGGTGCAGGAAGGCGACATGGACCGCGCCCGCATAGTGCTCGAGAAGGCAATTGCGCTCAAGCCTGATCTGGCTCGCGCGCATTATTTCTACGCCCGCGTGCTGCGCAGTGACGGCAATTATGATGGCACTGCCAACGAATTGCGCAAGGTTCTCGCCCAGTATCCGCGCGACCGGGTTGTGTTGAACGACTACGGCCGCGTTCTCTTCTTGCAACGCAAGTACAGCGACGCCGTGAAGACGTTGAACTCAGTGCTGACAATCGATCCCGAAGATCTTCAGGCCCATTACAACTTGATGCTTTGCTACAAGGGTCTGGGTGATGAGAAGCAGGCGTACGATCATCAGATCCGCTATCTTCGTTTTAAGGCCGACGAATCCGCTCAAACTATCACCGGGCCATATCGCCAGTCTCATCCCGAAGACAACAACGAGCGCCAGGCGATCCACGAGCACG
>Ga0070708_100000648_pt1 | contig 26324 bp, 29 predicted proteins | sample KBSK5503metaG_FD_65469 | JGI IMG/M metagenome (GOLD analysis project Ga0070708, IMG submission 65469) | Corn, switchgrass and miscanthus rhizosphere microbial communities from Kellogg Biological Station, Michigan, USA - KBS K5-50-3 metaG | ecosystem: Host-associated > Plants > Roots >... | reverse complement strand
TGCGTGCGCTGCGGCACGGGGTCTTCGACGAAGGTGAGCGTCGGCGCCAACCGCAGGCGGACCTGATGCGCGACCGCCGCGCGCAGGTGTTTCGTCGCACGACCGAGCGCGTCCTTCGTGGCTGCGCGCTCGACGTCGGTTCCGTAGACCGTGTAGAAGGCCCTCGCGTTCCGCAGATCGGGCGACATCGTTACGTCGGTGATCGTGACGAATCCGACCCCCGGATCCTTCAGTCGCTCGACCTCCGCGGCGAGGATCTCCTTGATCGCCTCGCGTACGCGTTCGGCCCGCGGATAGCTCGCGTGGCTCATGAAGACAGTCTATCCAGGCCGCCCCGGGCCCCGTGCGTGCCTCCCATCGTCATCGCAACCAACCGAGGTAGACCGGCGCGGGGTCGGTCGCCGGGCTCTGGTCGGCGAGCAGGATCGCCCGGCCGCCGCGGATCATGTAGAGCGCGAACTTCCCTTCAGGACTCGCCGCCACCACGACGTCTCGCGGCAAGAGCCCGAGCGGCAGCGCTCCTTTCGGTATGCCGCGGATGGGGGGCTGCACGGATCCATCGTCGGCGTACAGTTCGATACGCGTGGCTCCGGTCGACGGATCGACGCGCTCGACCAACAGGAGCCCGCCGTCCTGGGAGATCGCCGCGGGGATGAAACTGGCGTCGGACGCGCGCTTCAGCACCGTCGCCCCACGCCGCCCGGCCGCGAGATCGCGCAAGAAGAAGGGCGGCCCTTCGCACGGCGTGGACTCTCCGCTCGCGCACCGCCGCGACGTTCCGGTGCCATAGAACAACGACTGCGCCGAAGCGGAAACGACGAACCGAAAGAAGAGCGTCGACCGCGTCCCGGAGACGACGCTCGACGCACCCGTGTTCGTGTCGAGCGTGTACAGGCCGAGGCTTCCGGCGCCGCACTGGCAATATGGGACCTGGTAGACGACCGTGCCCCCGAGGCTCCACGCGACCGGCAATAACGGCTCCGGTGGATAGTGGCCGCGCGGCTTCCGCGGGACGAGCGTCGAACGGCCGCTCGAGAGGTCTACGAGTACCAGAGCGGCGTCCGGTGACAGAGCGCCGACCGCCAACGTATCGTCGTCGGGTGAGACGACCGCACCTTCGAAGCGTTCGCCGTCCTGCGGCGGGATGGCGCCGACCCGCTGCATGCCGCGGCGGGTCACCGACCAGACGCTGCCGTCGCCGGTCGGGAACGCGACGACACGGCCTCCACCCGGCTGCCGCGACCGCTCTGTGATCGGGGCGCCGTCCAACGAGCCGAGCGAGATCCGCTCACCAGAGGACACGTCGTACGCGAAAACGCCTGCGCCCGTGGCGTAGACGATGTACGGGCCCGTCCCGTTGAGCCCGCCGGCCGAGGGCGTCGCCGTCGGCAACTGCGGCGCACTGGCGCTCGGCGAGGGCGCGGGCGCCTTGAGTTCGGACCGGGTCACCGCGACCACCGCCACGACAACCGCGAGACCCAGCGTGGCGACCAACGCCACCGCGTTCCAGACCGCCCGCCGGTCGGTCATCGGATCACTCGGGAGACATAAGATCGACAAAGACGTCGATGGTCTCGACGCGTGGATACATCTGGACATGCCGCTCGACCTCGTGGAGCATCCGGCGAACGTGGAATTGCGTGTCGGCGATGACGGAGACGCCGACGGTGGCTCGCTGATGCTGGTCCTGGTGATCGACCTCGGCCACGGCCGCGTTGAACTTCTGGCGGATCAGCCCCGAGAGGCCGCGTAGAGCCGACCGCTTCTCCTTCAGCGAGGAGCAACCCGGCAACCGGAGCTCAAACCGAGCGACGCCGACGAACATGTGCGCGAGACTAGGCCGGCACGATCTCGCGGATCTCGTACGCCTCGAGGATGTCGCCTTCTTTGATGTCTTGATAGTTGTCGATGCCGATGCCGCACTCGAACCCCTGTTGAACTTCCCGAGCGTCGTCTTTGAATCGTTTCAGCGAGGAGATCTGGCTGTCGGCCAGCACGACGCCGTCGCGGAGCAGGCGCACTTTCGCGCCGCGGGTGATGGTTCCCTCTTCGACGTAGCAGCCGGCGATCAGCCCGATCTTCGGCACCTTGAACGTTTGGCGTACGACGGCGCGGCCGAGGACTCGCTCTTCGTACTCGGGTTTGAGCATGCCCTTCAAAGCAGCCTCGACGTCCTCGACCAGCTTGTAGATGATCTGGTAGGTACGGATGTCGACGCTTTCTTTCTCTGCAAGGTCGCGTGCCTTCGGGTCCGGCCGAACGTTGAATCCGATAACGACGGCACCGGACGCCTGCGCGAGCGAGACGTCGTTCTCGGTGATGGCTCCGGCGGCTTTGTGCAACACCCGCACGCGAACGTCGCCGACCTCGATCTTGTTGAGCGCGTCTTCGATCGCTTCCAGAGATCCCTGCACGTCGGCCTTGAGGATCACGTTGAGCTCGGTGATCTCGCCTTCGCCGACCTGCGCGAACAACTCTTCGAGCGTCACACGCTTCTGGGACACGAGTTCGGCCGTGCGAAGACGGTGGAGCCGTTCTTGCGCGATGTGTCGGGCCGTTCGCTCGTCGTCGGTGGTCATGAACGTGTCGCCGGCTTGCGGAACGGTCGAGAAGCCGAGCACCTGAACCGGCGTTCCCGGGCCCGCCTCCTTCGAAGGACGCCCGTGCTCGTCGAGCATCGCGCGCACGCGCGCCCACGCACCTCCGCATACGATCGAGTCCCCGACGCGGAGCGTCCCGCGCTGGACGAGCACCGTCGCGACCGGGCCCCGGCCCCTGTCGAGATGCGCCTCGATCGCCACGCCGCGAGCCGTCGCCGTCGGGTTGGACCTCAACTCCTGGATGTCTGCGACCAGCAGCAGCATGTCGAGCAACGCTTCGATGTTCTGTCCCGTCTTCGCCGAGACGTCGACGAATACGGCGTCTCCGCCCCACTCTTCGGGCACGAGCGTGTGCTCGCTGAGTTGCTGGCGAACCCTGGTCGGGTCGGACTCGGGCTTATCGATCTTGTTCACGGCGACGACGATCGGGACGCCGGCGGCCCTCGCGTGGCTGATCGCCTCGACCGTCTGGGGCATCACTCCGTCGTCGGCGGCGACGACGAGGACGGCGATGTCGGTCACGCTCGCGCCGCGGGCGCGCATCTGTGTGAACGCCTCGTGGCCCGGCGTGTCGATGAAGGTGATCTTCCGGCCGTTCTTCACCGTCTGGTACGCGCCGATGTGCTGGGTGATCCCGCCGGCTTCGCCGGCGACGACGTCCGTCTGTCGGATCGAGTCGAGCAACTTGGTCTTGCCGTGGTCGACGTGGCCCATGACGGTGATGACCGGCGGCCGCGGAGCAAGATCGGCAGGGTCGTCCTCTTCAACTGGCTGCTCGTCGGTTTCGTCGCCGGGCGAGACGATCTGAGGCGCGTAGCCGTAGTCGGAGGCGACGAGCTCGACCGCTTCGTCGGTAAGCGACTGGGTCACGGTCACCATCTCGCCCAGCAAGAACAGCTTCTTTACGATATCGGGTGCCGAAACACCGAGCTTCGCGGCGAACTCCTGGACCGAGATGCCGCGATGAACGGTGATCGTCTTCCCTGCACTCTCCGGCGCCGCTGCGGCCGGCGCTGCGGCCGGCGCTCCGGGGTCCGAGATGGGCTCGGCAACGGGGGTGGGCGCGGGGGCTGCGGGTTCGACCGCCGCCGGTGCGCGCTTCGCGACGACCGGCGCTGCGGGAGCCGGCGCCGAGCGCTCCGCGCTCGGACGCTCGGTGGAGGGTCTGCCCGCGGGGCGGGCCGGGCGAGCAGGCCGAGCCGGGCGGGCCGGGGACTGCAACTGGGCGAGGTTCCCCTTCTGGGCCGCCTCTTTCAGCTTGGCGATCACCTCGTCGTCCACGGTCGAGGAGTGGCTCTTCGCGACGACCCCGAGCGCGGCGAGCGCGCTCAGCACGTCGCGGCTTGACATGCCGAACTCTTTCGCCAGCTCATACACCCGCTTGCTCATGGATTCCTGTACCCCTCACCGTTCCTCGTCTGGGCCGCGAATGCGGCCTCGATCTCCGCAAAATCTATGCGCTTCGCGCGCAACGCTCCAGCCAGCCGGCGGCGGGCCAGCGTGAGGCACGATGCCTCGCGGCAGACGTACGCGCCTCGCCCCGGAGCAGCGCCCGCCGGATCCACAGCGACCGCTCCGTCGGCCGTCCGCACCAGCCGGACGAGCTCTTCCTTGCGGCGCACCCGTCGGCACCCTGCGCAGGTGCGGCCGCGCGCCAGGTCAGGAGCCTCCTTGTTCGGCGGCAGCGGAGGCCTCGGCAACCGCGGGCGGGGCGTCGGCCGCAGGCGGCTCTATTGCCGCAGGCGGCTCGGCTTCCGCGGGCGGGGCCACCGCGGCCGCGCTCGCTTGAGCCTTTACGCGCTGCTCTTCGCTCACCTGGGTCTCACTCTTGATGTCGATCCGCCATCCGGTCAGCCGCGCCGCGAGCCGCGCGTTCTGTCCTTCCTTCCCGATGGCGAGCGAGAGCTGGTAATCGGGCACGATCACGAGCGCCGTCTTCTCGGCCTCGTTGATCCGTACCTCTTTTACTTTCGCCGGCGACAGCGCGTTCGCGACGAACGTCGACGCGTCGTCCGACCAGGGGATGATGTCGATCTTCTCGCCGCGCAGCTCGTTCACGACCATGCGCACGCGCGATCCCTTCGCGCCGACGCACGCGCCGACCGGATCGACGCCGGGCTCGTTCGAAGAAACAGCGAGCTTCGTTCGGTGTCCTGCCTCCCGCGCGATCGCTTTGATCTCGACGATACCCTCCGCGATCTCGGGGACTTCGAGCGCGAACAGCGCCTTCACGAGCCCCGGGTGCGAGCGCGACACGACGATCGACGGGCCTTTCGCGGTCTTGCGCACGTCGACGATGTACGCCTTGAGCCGAGCACCGTGCTCGTAGCGCTCGGACAGGACCTGCTCGGCCGGCGGCAGCAGCGCTTCGACCTTACCGAGGTCGAGCAGGGTGTAGCGCGAGTCTGATTGCTGCACGATCCCGGTGACGATGTCGCCGGTCCGGCCGGCGTACTCGCCGAAGGTCAGCTCGCGCTCGGCCTCGCGGATCTTCTGCAAGATCACTTGCTTCGCGGTCTGCGCGCCGATGCGACCCCAGGCCTCGACGGGAACCTCACGCTCGCCGACGAAATTACCGTCGGCGTCACGAATGGGATTGCCCTCTTCGTCGAGCTCGAAGACGAACATGCGAACGGCGCCCGACTCCGGGTCGACCGTCGAGCGCGCCCCTTGCTCTTCGGGCAGCGTCTTGCGGAACGCGGCGGCGAGGGCCTCTTCAAGGCCCGCCATCAGCGACGCGAAAGGAATCCCCTTCTCACGCTCGATAAGCCTCAGTTGTTCGGTCTCGATCGGATCCATATCACCACGGGAGAAGCTCCTTCGCTTTCGCGATCTCGGCGAGCACTACTTCTACCGCCCCACCGTTTGTCGCGACGCGAATCCGGTCCGCTCCCACCTCCTCCAGCGTTCCCTCGTGCTGCCCATTCGCAAGCACGATCCGCACCCGGCGGCCGAGCACCCGCCGGAAGTCTTCCACCGTCTGCAGCGGCCGGCCGAGGCCCGGCGACGTAACCTCGAGCGTGTACCGCCCGGCGATCGTGTCGTCGGCGTCGAGCATCCGGGAAAGCTCCTCGCTCACCCGGGCGCACGTGTCGAGGTCGATCCCACCCACGCGGTCTGCGACGACTCGCACGAGCTGCGTACGTCCCCGCCGAACGGCCACCTCGACCAGATCGGCGTGGTGGCGACCGAGCACCGGCTCTGCGAGCGAGCGGACCCTCTCTGTGAGCCGGGCCTCCTCATCCGGGTCGCTGCGGCCGCTCTTCCGGCCCTTTTCCTCCACCCGACCCCGTCCAGCGTGCCGCCGACGAGCGTCCCGACCGGCGTCCCGACCGGGGTCCCGCACTGTCCAGAACCCCCTCGGCTCAAACAAAAAGCCGGCGGTCGCCGACTTCGCTCAGGCCAATACCGAATTACCAGGCGGATTATACCACTGTGGCGTTCGTTCCGACGTCTTTGGTGTTGAAGCCCTCTTCAGGGAACCGCGCGGGATCGAGCGACGGAGCATCGCATGCGGGGAGATCTTTGGGTCGCCCGTAGAAGCGTTGGTAGTCGTCGGGTCCGACGTCGATCCCCCGGCACGACATCTCGCGCATCGCAATGGCGCCGATCCGGTCGCCGCGACGCACCAGCTCTCCATGCGAGGCTTTGATCAGATAGTCGGTGTGCTGAAGCCCGTCGGCGTGCGACAAGGGGTGGTACGCCCGGATGTACAACCCGAGCACCGAGATCGCGAGAACGAGCAAAGCGGCGAGAACGGCCCGCTCTCGCCGCTGCGACCGGCGGGCTGAATCGGGGGGCGCGTCACTGGTCACAGACTCAATAGGCCACGGCCCATGCTGCGGTTTCGGCGGCCGGCTTGCCGCATACCAGGCATTCACCGCCCGGCGGGGCAGGGTCGAGCGGCAAGTACCGGATCGTTGCTTTGGTGTCGGCCTTGACCCGGTCCTCGCACGCGCGGTCGCCGCACCACCCCGTCTCTGCGAACCCCCCAGGATCCTTGAGGACCGCCGTGAACTCCTCGTAATCCTTCGGCGTGAAGGTGTGAGCGTCTCGGAACGCGGCGGCCTGTTCGTGTAGCGAGCGCTGGATCTCGTCGAGCAGCTCCGTGACTCGAGCCGCAACCCCTGCCTCGGCGACCGGCGCCTTGTCGCCGTTGTCGCGCCGCGCCACCGTAACCTGACCGGCTGCGAGGTCCTTCGGGCCGAGCTCAAGCCGGATCGGCACGCCCTTCAGCTCCCACTCATTGTATTTGTAACCGGGCCGGAACCCTTCACGGTCGTCGACCTTGACGCGCACCCGGCCGAGCGAGCCCACGATCCGCGTCGTCGCGTCGAGCACCATCGTTCGTTCGTGGTCGGATTTGTAGATCGGGACGATCACGACCTGGATCGGCGCGAGCAACGGCGGCAGGCGCAAGCCGCGGTCGTCGCCGTGCGTCATGATCACGCCGCCGACGAGCCGTGTGCTCACTCCCCACGACGTCGCCTCGGCGAACGCTTCCACCCCGTCGCGCCCAAGGAACTTCACGCCGTACGCTTTCGAGAAATTCTGCCCCAGGTAATGCGACGTCCCGGCCTGCAGCGCTTTGCGGTCGCGCATGAGCGCTTCCATCGCGTAGGTGTCGATCGCGCCGGGGAATCGCTGCGACTCGCTCTTTCGGCCGACGCGAACCGGCATCGCAAGCACGCTCTCGGCCGCGTCCCGGTAGACCTCCAGCAGGATGCGCCGGGCCTCGGCGATCGCCTCGTCCGCGGTCTCGTGCGCGGTGTGACCCTCCTGCCACAAGAACTCAGTCGTGCGCAGGAAGAGACGAGGGCGCTTCTCCCATCGAACGACGTTGCACCATTGGTTGTAGAGCAGCGGGAGATCCCGATAGGACTGGACCCACTTCGCGTACGTCGCCCAGACGATCGTTTCCGATGTCGGCCGGATGATGAGCGGCTCCTCGAGCTGTTCCCCGCCTGCATGCGTGACGACCGCGACTTCGGGAGCGAACCCTTCCACGTGCTCCGCCTCGCGGTCGAGCAGCTTGGACGGAATCAGCAGGGGGAAGTAAAGATTCTCGTGACCGGTCGCCTTGATCCGGTCGTCGAAGGCACCCTGGATCCGCTCCCAGATGGCGAACCCGTACGGCTTGATGACCATCGTGCCGCGGGCGAGCGAGGGTTCGGCGAGGCCGGCTTGCTTGACGACCTCTTGATACCAGCCGGGAAAGTCGGCAGCTTGCGTAGGGAGCGCCATGTTGCGGGCAGGATAGCAACCAGCGGCCCGCGTCTATCGCAGCGTGTTATCCACCCAACGCTGCCACTGCACAGCTGACTTCGGACGTCACTCCTCCGTCACCCCCGAGTGGGGGCGGAAGCGAAGCTGTGATCGGACCGAGGATGCTCGACACCGGACCTGTTTCATCCGCTTGCGGATTGAGCGACGAACGCTCGACGCCGTCGTGGTTCGGGTCATCACAGGAGGGCGATACCGTCGACGGGGGAACGCGGTGCTCGCCGTGCTTGTGTCTGTGACCTTTCTTCGGTTGCTGCGATTCGCTCCCCACCACGGTAGAGGGCGCCCCAGGGGTGACGACCGTCGCGACCGGGACGACCCTCGAGGGTATCTGCAGGAAGTCGAGTGTGGACTCGGACTGGGCCGCGGGCGGAACGGCGACGGAAGTCGCAGGAGGGCCGGCGAAGGTGTGTCGTTGGACGAGTACGAAGACGGCGAACGTGAAACCGGCGAGCCCCGCGGCGGCGATCGTGCCCCACGTCGATCGAACCTTGAGTCTCTGTGATCCCACGATTTCTCCCGTGCCCGGCGCGGCCGCCCGCATCTGCCCGACTAAAGCATCACATCTACCGGCCTATCGGGGCAAGGGAGGCGCCCGGATAGGCCGATTTTTCCCGGTGTGCGGCGGTCTGTTTCAGAGACTCTGGGTCGTGCCGGGCTTTCGACGGACCCGAAGGAGCGGCTGCTGCTGAGCGGCGACACGGAGCACCGACGGGGCGCCTCCGGTGACCCCCGAGGCGCGCAGCTCGACCGCGAGCTTCTCGACCTCTTTGGCGATCTCCTCGACGATTTCGTCCTCCGGCACGGTGCGAACCACTTCGCCGCGCACGAAGATCTGGCCCTTCTCCTTGCCTGCCGCGACGCCGACGTCGGCCTCGCGCGCCTCGCCGGGCCCGTTGACGATGCATCCCATGACTGCGACGCGCATCGGAACGTCGACGTGCGCGAGGCGCTGCTCGACCGCCGACGCCAAAGCGAATACGTCGACTTCGGCGCGACCGCACGAGGGGCAGGCGACGAGGTCGAAGCCCTTCGGTCGCAGGTTCAGCGACTCGAGGATTGCGATCCCGGCCTTCACTTCCTCGACGGGATCGGCCGTCAGCGAGACGCGGATCGTGTCCCCGATCCCCTCGGCGAGGAGCGCGCCGATTCCGACCGCGGACTTGATCACTCCCTTCGTCGGGGTCCCGGCTTCGGTGACACCGAGATGCAAGGGGTAGTCGCAGGCCTCCGCGATCCGGCGGTAGGCGTCGATCATCGTCCACGGGTCGGTGTGCTTCACCGAGATCTTGATGTCGAAGAAATCGGCGTCTTCGAGCAAGCGCACTTCCCGCATCGCTTGATCGAACAGCGCCGCCGGCGTAGGACCGCCGTGTCGCTCCATCACTTCCTTCTCGAGGGATCCGGCGTTGGCGCCGACTCGGATTGGTACGCCCCGCACAGCCGCTTCGCGCGCGATCAAAGCGACCTTGTCGTGCTTGCGGATGTTTCCGGGGTTGATCCGGATCCCTTGACAGCCGGCCTCCAGCGCCGCGACCGCGTACTTCCACTGGAAATGGATGTCGGCGATGACCGGTATGGTCGAGTGCGAGGCGATCTTGGGCAGGGCTTCAACGTCGTCGGTGTCGGGAACCGCGACCCGAACGATGTCGCACCCGGTTGCTGCCAGCGCCGCGATCTGTTGCAAGGTCGCGTTGTGGTCGGCGGTCTTCGTGATGCACATCGATTGGACGCTGACCGGAGCGTCCCCGCCGACGGCGACGCTGCCGAGGAGGATCCGACGAGACTTCCGGCGTTCGACCATACGATGGGTGCGAGTCTAACCGGGAAGCGAAGGCAGAGGTTTCACGATGTCCAAGTACAACAGCAGGATGAACAGCGTGCCGAAGGCCGTCAGCACCATCGCCGTTATGGGAAGCAGCCGGCGCATATCCACGTCGTGCCGCACGATCTTCTCGTAGGCGAGCACCGCGAGGTGACCGCCGTCGAGGGGCGGGAGCGGTAGCAGGTTGGCGACGCCGACGAAGATGTTGAAACCGGCGACGAGCAGGAAGAGCCCGGCGAAGTCCCCGTGGCGCGCGAGGTCTCCGGACGTCTTCCCGATACCGACGACCGTCGCCGGATCGTCGGCGCTGCGCTGCTTGTCGCCCGCGGCCACCTGGAAGAGGCGGCCGAGCGTGGACGGCCGGAATATCTTTCCGAAGGCCGCGAGGCTGTCGTGCATACCTTGCCACACCTGCTGACCCGAGGAGCCGATCGCTTGAGGGAACGAGCGTCGGATGACGGCGAAGCGAGGAGAGACGCCGAGGAACCCGATCGTCTTCGCGCCGCTCTTGCGCGAGACGAGCGTGGCTTGAAAGTTCAAGATCTTCCCGTTACGGATGACCACGATGTCGATCGTCTGCCCCGGGTGGCTCCTGATGATGAGTTGAACCTCAGTCCACTTCTTGACGGTCTGGCCGGCGACGGAGGCGACGCGGTCCCCCGGTTTGAGGCCCGCCTTGATCGACGGCGTTACCTCGCCCGCAGTAGCCGATCCAACGGTCCCGATCACCAAGGTCGGATGATCGACGTCCGGCTGTCCGGCGATCGCGAGGATCGCGGCGATGATGACGAGCGCCACGAGGAAATGCGTGAACGAGCCGGCCGCGAGGACGATCGCGCGCTGCCACGCCGGCTTGGATTTGAACGCGCGGGGACGGTCCTCCTCGGCGATCTGTTCGAGCGGGTTCATCCCGGCGATCTTCACGTAGCCGCCGATCGGGAACGCCGACACCCCGTATTCGGTCTCGCCCCGTCGCGTCGACCAGAGCCTGGGGCCGAACCCGATGAAGAATCGGTCGACTTTGATTCCGAACGCTTTCGCCGTGGCGAAGTGTCCGAACTCGTGGAGACCGATCGCGAACAGCACGGCCAGCGCAAAAAGCAGAACGCCCACGGACGTCACCGCGGGGCGCCGATCTGCACGCGGGCCTCGGCCCGGGCCCACTCCTCGGCCTCGAGCACATCCTCGAGCGAGGGGTCGGCGACCGGGGAGTGCCGGTCGAGGACGCGCTCGATCACCCGCGGGATGGAGCCGAATGGAAGCCGCCCGGAAAGGAACGCTTCAACGACTTCTTCGTTCGCGGCGTTCAGAACGCACGGGCTCGTTCCGCCGCGGCGTGCGGCTTCGAGCGCGAGTCCCGGGCACGGGAACGTCTCGGTGTCGAGCGGTTCGAAACCGAGCGAGGAGATTTGCTGCCAGTCGATCGGCTCGGCGCCGTCCGGCAGTCGCTCGGGCCAGGCCAAAGCGATCTGCAATGGCAGCCGCATGTCCGGAGTGGCCGCTTGAGCGATACACGAGCCGTCCACGAACTCGACCATCCCATGCACGATCGACTGAGGATGCACGACGAGCTCGACGCGGTCGATCGGGACGTGGAACAGGTGATGCGCCTCGATCGCCTCAAGACCCTTATTCATGAGCGTCGCGGAGTCCACGGTTATCTTTCGGCCCATCCGCCAGGTCGGATGAGCGAGCGCCTGTTCGACGGTCACGTCCTGGAGCTCGGCCCGGCGGCGGCCGCGGAACGGACCGCCCGATGCCGTGAGGATCACGCGGCGAACGTCGTTCATCCGGTTGCCGGCGAGGCACTGGAATACGGCAGAGTGCTCGCTGTCGACCGGAAGGAGCCTTTCCGGCTGCTCGCTCACGCGGCGCATGACGAGGCTGCCGCCGGCGATGAGTGACTCCTTGTTCGCCAGCGCGACGGTTTTCCCCGCGTCCAGAGCGCTCAAAGTCGGAAGCAGCCCGGCGGATCCCACCAGAGCGTTGACGACCACATCGGCGTCCGGATGGGCCGCGGCTTCGACGACCGCCTCGCGGCCCGTGCGGAACGTCGTCCCGGCCGGGGCGTCGATCCGACCGTCGGCGAGAACGGCGAGGGCGGGATGGAACTCATCCACCTGAGCGGCGAGCAGCTCGGTGCTCGATCCGGCAACCAGCGCGACCACGCTGAATCGATCAGGGTGCTTGCGCACCACGTCGAGCGTCTGAGTTCCGATGGAACCCGTCGAGCCAAGAAGCGCGATGCGCTTCACCCCGCGATACCCCCGCTCCCGTCCGTCACTCCTCCATCCTGCCATCACACTATGAGGCCCCGCTGAGGGATGTTTGGGCGGCTAGAAGACGACGGCCCTGAACAGCCAGTACGCGGCGGGCGCGACGAACAGCAAGGCGTCGATGCGGTCGAGCGCTCCTCCATGGCCCGGCAGCAAGGTCCCCATGTCCTTCGTGCCGAGGTCGCGCTTCAAAGCGGATTCCGCGAAGTCTCCGAGCGGCGCGAGCACCGCGGCCGCGGCCGCGAGCATGGCTGCCGATCCCACGGTCAGGGGGCCGAGGTGAGGCCCGATCGTGAGCGCCAGGACGAACACGACCACCGTCGCTCCGATCGCGCCCTCCCACGTCTTCGACGGGCTTATGGACGGAGCGATCTTGTGCTTGCCGAACAGAGAGCCGGACGCGTAGGCGCCGATGTCACAGAAGGCAACGATCCCGATGAAAGCGATCTCGAGCGCGACGCCGTGCGGAAGTGAGCGGATGAGAATCGCGTGAGCGCCGAGCATCGGCACGTACGCGACCCCGAGGATCGTGACCGCGATGTTCGTCGTGACGTGGTCGCGGTTCGCTTCGGCTACGAACCACAGGAACGACCCCGCGACCGTGAGGATGAGCCCGAAAGACAATGCCTGCGGTCCCCGCGTATACGCCCCGGCGAGCACGACCGCTCCCCCAACGACACCGAGCGCGGTCGCCGGATGGTAGCCGCGCCGGGATAGAGCAGCGTAGAACTCGTACTGAGCCAGCAGGATCACGACTGCGGCGAGGATGAAGAACGCGCCGGGCCGCCAGAACAGCATCCCGAAGAACAGCCCGGCGAGGGAGAGACCGGTGATGATCGCGACGGTAAGGTTGCGCCCGCCGGGGCGCGCTCCTTCGGGCTCCTCGTGCGGAGGCTCGTCGCGCGCCGCCGGCTGCATCGCGCGTCAAACCTCCATCAGTTCGGCCTCTTTGCGCCCGAGCATCTGATCGATCTCTTCGACGTAGTGATCGGTGAGCTTCTGCAGCTCCTTCTCCGCGCGGTGCCCCTGATCCTCCGATACCTTTCCGCCCTTGATGTCCCGGTCGATCTCCTCCTTGATGTGGCGACGGACGTTACGGACGGCGACGCGGCCGTGCTCGGCGCGATCGCGGACGACCTTGATGAGCTCTTTCCGCCGCTCCTCGGTGAGTTGCGGGAAGCTCAGCCGGATCACCGTCCCGTCGTTCGAAGGATTGAGGCCCAGGTCGCTCGCCATGATCGCGCGCTCGATCATCGTCATCGCATTGCGGTCGTAGGGATGGATCACGAGCATCCGAGGTTCGGGTACCGAGAACGACGCCAATTGCTGCATCGGCGTTTGCGAGCCGTAGTAGTCGACGCTGATGCGTTGCAGCAGTTGCGGCGACGCGCGGCCGGTGCGGACGCCGCCGAACTCTTCGCGCGCGACTTCGATCGCCTTCTGCATCTTCTGCTCTGCCTGCTTCAAAGCATCGTCGACCATCGCCACTCCTTTGCGTCGGAGACCGCGGAACTCGGCCCCCCAGCCCGGCTCAGCCGTGCACGACCGTCCCGATGGGTTCGCCCTCGAGCGCGCGGCGGATGTTCCCCAGTACCTGCAGGTTGAACACGATGATCGGCAGCTTGTTTTCCATACAGAGCGAGATCGCAGTCGCGTCCATCACGCCGAGCCCCCTCTGCAGCACGTCGAGGTAGGTCAGGTCGTCGAACTTGACAGCGTCGGGGTTCGTGCGCGGGTCGGCGTCGTAGACGCCGTCGACGCGCGTGGCCTTGAGGATCGCGTCCGCACCCACCTCGAGCGCGCGTTGCGCGGCCGTCGTGTCGGTCGAGAAGTAGGGTGTCCCCATGCCTGCGGCGAAGATGACGATGCGCCCTTTTTCGAGATGCCGCACCGCCCGCCGGGGGATGTACGGCTCGGCCACCTGCGTCACCTGGATCGCGCTCTGCACACGGGTCGGCACGTCCCGGTTCTCGAGCGCGTCCTGGAGCGCCAGCGAGTTGATGATCGTTCCGAGCATCCCCATGTAGTCCGCGCGCGCGCGGTCCATCCCCTGCGCCTGCTCCGAGGTCCCCCGGAAGATGTTCCCTCCGCCGACGACGACGGCGATCTGGATGCCGAGCTCGCGGGTGACCTCGCGGAGCTGATCGGCGAGCGAGTTGACGATCCGGGGGTCGATCCCGAAGCCTTGCTCGGCGTCGGCGAACGCCTCACCGGAGAGCTTGAGCAACACTCGGTGGTAGGCGCCCTTGCTCATCTACTCCGCTCCGACTTTGAAGTAGGCGAACCTGCGGACCTTTACGGGTTCCTTCAGCTCCGCCGACGCTTCGTCGAGAAGCTCCCCAACCTTTTTCGAGTCGTCGCGTATGTAGGGCTGATCGACCAGGCACATCAGCTCGTAGAACTTCTCGAGCTTCCCTTCGACGATCTTGTCGACCACGTTCGCAGGCTTACCTTCGGCCTGCTTCCGGTAGATCTCTTTCTCCTTCTCGATGACGTCGCCGGGGACGTCCTCCCGCGAGACGTAGGCCGGCTGTGTCGCGGCGATCTGTTGCGCGACCCGGCGCGCCAAATCGCGGAAGCGCTCGGTCTTCGCGACGAAATCGGTCGCGCAGTTCAATTCCACGAGCACGCCGACCTTCGCAGGGAGGTTCGGATCCGGCGCATGGAGGTACGCGTCCACGATTCCCTCACCGGCGCTTCGGGACGATAGCTTCTTAGCGTCGGCCTTGTGCTGTTCCCGTAGCAGAACCGTTGCCCGGTCGAAATCGCCGTCTGCCTCCTGCAGGGCACGCTTGCAGTCCATCCACCCCGCGCCGGTAGCGTCGCGGAGCCTCTTGACGTCTTCAGAGTTGATGTCGGTCATCTCCTGATCGCTCAGCGCAGCATGCCGCGCTTGCGCTCCTCCTCCTCGAGTTGCTTGCGGCGACGCTCCTCTTCCTCCTCGGCGACGAGCTGCAGCTCCCACTCGGCCAGCGGCTCTGAGTCGGGCGCGAGTTCCGGCTCCATCTGCTCGACGACCGCATCGGGGGCGCGCGAGCCGAGTCCATCGATCACGGCGTCGGACACGATGCGGGTCAGAAGCGCGATCGCGCGGATCGCATCGTCGTTGCCCGGAAGCGGGTAATCGACCTCGTCGGGATCGCAGTTCGTGTCGAGCGGCGCGACGACCGGGATTCCGAGCTTGCGCGCTTCCTGGACGGCGATGTGTTCTTTCCGCGTGTCGACGAGCCAGACCGCCGACGGGAGCTTCGTCATCTCGCGGATGCCCGATAGGTTCTTCTCGAGGCGCTCACGCTCGGCGCGAAGCTTGAGGACTTCCTTCTTCGGCAGCACGTCGAATGCGCCCGTCGACTCCATCGCCTCGAGCTCGCGCAGCCGCGACAGCCTCTTCGACATCGTCTGGAAGTTCGTCAGCATCCCGCCGAGCCATCGTTGGTTCACGTACGGCATGCCACAGCGTTTGGCTTCGTCCTCGACGATCTGTTGCGCCTGCTTCTTCGTTCCGACGAATAGCACGATCCCCCCACGCGACACGGTGTCGCGGATGAAAGCGTAGGCACTCTCGATCCCGTCGACGGTCTTCTCGAGATCGATGATGTAGATCCCGTTGCGCTCGCCGAAGATGAAGCGGCGCATTTTGGGATTCCAGCGACGGGTCTGATGTCCGAAGTGGACACCCGCTTCGAGCAACTGCTTCATGGTGGTGACGGCCATGCGACTCCCTCCGGTTGTCTCCTCCGCCCGTCCGTCCGGTGGTCACTTTGTGATCACAGGGTCTCGGTCCGTTACCCCAGAGGCCCTTCAGGATCTGCTGGAGACCGGGGGACCGATCGGCGAACGTGTGTATTTGCTCCGCTTTCTCGGCGGAGCGGAGAGGATGCTAGCAGAGGCCGAAGGACGACCTCAACGGCTATCCGCGGCGGGCGTTTCGTCGGGCGCGAGCGATCCGGCCTCGAGGATCACCTGCCGCCTTGCGAACGCCAAGGTGAACCACATCGTGAGCAGCGCGGATACGAACGCGTACAGCGTCAGCTGCGGTGCTCGCGGCCGTCCCGGCTCGCCAAGTGAGGCGAGGCGGAAGAGGCCGCTGGAGGCGAAGCCGTAGAGCAACACCGCTCCGAAATGCCCGAGCGGCCGCCGCAACACGCGGCGGAACCCGGCGCGAAGTGCGGCACCGGCAGAGGCTTCGTCCGCCGCCGCCACGAACGCGCCCATGAGGACCAATACGCCGCACAGCAACGCCGTGCCGATCGCCCCGTCGTCGCGCGTGGACGAGAGGTCGGCGCCGAGCGACAGGGGCACGGCGATCGCTCCGAAGGACACGAGTTCGAGGAACGCCAAGGTCGAGAAGCGCCGGCGGACGAACGCCACCGCACCCCCGAGCGACGGGAGTTCTCCGCGGGCGCGTTGAACCGCCAGCCGCAACATGACGCCGAACACCAACGTCCGTATCAACAGCGCGAGGACGCGCAGGATCCACGTCGCGAGCGCGCCGCGCGATCCGAGGTCGATGAGGACGACGTCCTGGAAGGCGTCGATTGGGGGTAGCGATACGAGTGGGAGCAAGACCTCGGCGCGACCCGGCGCACCCAGCGAAAACGCCCACAGCATCAGCGCGCTCAGAGCGAACGGGGGGATGAGAAGGAGGATGGGGTCGCCGGCGAGAGCCGTGGTCGACCATCCGAGGACGCGCGTCAACCGCCACGGTGGCGCGGCCCGGTGGCGGCGGATCCGGATAACGACCTCGCGCCCGCCATCGTCGGGCGGCGGCGCGTCGTTCCGGTCGGGAGGGACCTCGATCTTGCTCGTGCATCGATGCTATCGCGCGGGACCTCGACCCGGCTGCTACCCGTCGTCGGGCGCCAGTCGGATCGCTTGCGACAGGTCGCGCCGCAGGCCGTCGAGCAGGAACGGCTCCGGATCGATGTAGTTCGACCCGACGCGAGCGCCGAAGTGCAGGTGCGGCTGCGGCGAGCTGCCGTCCCCCGACCCGCTCGCCCCGACCCGCTGGCCCCGCGACACCTTCGCCCCTTTCTTCACCCACACTGCGGAGAGGAATGAGTAGGTCGTACGGATTCCGTCGGCATGGTCGATCGAGACGAACAACTGGCCGCCGACGGGCCCGGCGAAGGCGACCACGCCGTCGTTCGAAGCGAGTACCGGCGTGCCGATCGGCGCGGCCATGTCGATGCCGCGGTGCCCGGCGGCGTACGGGGTCGGCGGCGGCTCGAAATGACGCAGGATCGCGCCGCGCACCGGGCGGAGGTAGGACGCCATCCCCGCGGCTCGCGCGGGAGCCATCCCGGCGCACGCGAGTGCAAGCGCTACAACGACGAACGGCATACGCGTACGCATCTGCCGGGCGAGGATAGCCCGCGACCCGAGAGCTTCGAAGTTCCCCGGACGGAGCGGATGGATCGAGCGCGGCGAACGTCGCGTCAGTCGTGCGTGACTTCGGCCATCTTGTTCCGCAGTTGAAGGACCGCTTTGGTGTGCATCTGGCACACCCGCGATTCGGTGACTCCGAGCACCTGGCCGATCTGCGCCAGCGTCAAACCTTCGTAGTAGTACAGCGTGATGACGAGCCGCTCGCGCTCGGGGAGAACGTTGATCGCTTGCGCGAGGATATGGCGGGTCTCCTCCGACTCGAAAGAGCTCTCGGGATCGGCGGCTCTCGTGTCGGCCAGAGTGTCCACCAGCGATACCGACTCGCCCTTTTCGCCTCCGACCGACATCAGCTCGTCGAGCGCGACCACCGATACGAGATTGATCTGGTTCAGCGTTTCCTGCAGGTCATCGATCGAGACGCCGAGCTGCTCCGCGAGCTCCGCGTCCGACGGCGGCCGGAGCAACCGCGACTCGAGCTCGGCGAGCGCCCGTTCCACTTCGCGCGCCTTGAAGCGGACCGAGCGTGGGATCCAGTCGATCGCGCGCAGTTCGTCGATGATGGCTCCGCGGATCCGATTGATCGCGTAGGTCTCGAACTTGATGTTGCGCTCGATGTCGAACTTCTCGATCGCGTCGATGAGACCGAAGATGCCGTAGGAAACGAGATCCGCTTGCTCGATCGTCGCGGGCAAACCGACCGAGACACGACCCGCCACGTACTTCACCAGCGGCGAATAGTGGAGGATCAACCGCTCCCGCAAGCCCTCGTCGTGTGATCCCTTGAAGTCGCGCCAGAGCGAATCGAGCGCGGACTGCTCCTCGCTCATCGCACCCGCACCGTCCGAGGCCGCCGGCTCCTCGGCCGTCTTGCGAGCGGTACGCATGCGGTTAGGCCCTTGGGTGCGAGAGTTCATAGACCCGCCTGAGGCGATCCCTCGAGACACGAGTGTAGATTTGGGTCGTCCTCAAATCAATGTGTCCGAGCAGCTCCTGCACGGCGCGAAGATCGGCTCCTCCCTCAAGCAGGTGGGTAGCGAACGTGTGCCGGAACGTATGGGGCGATACCTTCCCACCGGGCACGATCTGGCGCGCGTACGTGCTCACGAGGGCACGAACGTCGCGCGGGCCCAACCTCTTCCCGCGCCGGTTGTAGAACAGCGCAGCCGGAGGCGATCCGTCCCGGATGAGCCCGCTTCGAGCTTTCGCGAGGTAGGTCCGAAGCGCGTCCGAGGCCGGCTCCCCCATCGGGACGATGCGTTCGCGGCTCCCCTTGCCGAGGACGCGGATCTGCGCGCGACCGAAGTCGACCTCGTCGAGGTCCAAGCCCGTCAGCTCCGACACGCGGATGCCGCACGAGTACAGCAACTCCAAGACCGCGCGGTCCCGTAGCCCGATCGGATGATCCGCCGCCGGCGACACCATGAGCGCGTCGACTTGCGAGCGCTTGAGGATGGCCGGGAGCCGGCTTCCCTTCTTCGGGGTCGCCACCAGCATCGCGGGGTTGTCCGCGCGCTCACCGCGGCGGATGCAGAAGCGATAAAAGGCGCGCAACGACGCAGCCTTCCGGTGAACGCTCGCGCGCGCGAAGCCGCGTGTCGTCAGCCATGCGAGGTAGCGTCGCACGGTTTGATACTTCGCCGTCATCGGATCCGATCGCTCGCGACGGCAGAACTCGAAGAACTGCTCGAGGTCGCGCCGGTATGCGTCCACCGTATTCGGCGACAGGTTGCGCTCGGATCCGATGTGGCGAAGAAACTGTTCCAGGATCCGTGCGGCGTCGGACGATGCCGGGCGTCGTTCGGGCATGCCTCACTATCGAGGTGGCCAAGGTGCCCGTCAAGGATCGCGGCGTTTGCCGCTTTCGTGCCGAGCGGTGTCTCAGCGCACGCGCCGCACCAGGGCGCCGGGCCCGCGCGCGATCCACCCATCGAGTTCGAGTTGCGAGACCGCGATCGCGAGTTCACTCGCTCCAAGCCCGGTCGCCGAGCCGATCGAACCGAGCGTCATGACTTCGCCGCCGAGCATCTCCAAGATCCTTCGCGGGTCCGGCGCCATGTCGCCGGGCGCTGCGCCGAGCGTGCGTTCGGCGGCGGCGCGCTCGAGCTCCGGGCGGATCCGCTCGATCACGTCGCCGGCGCGGCAACACACCCCCGCTCCATCACGAAGGAGCCCGTGAACGCCGGCCGAGACATCCACGCGGACATCACCGGGCACGGCGAATATCTCTCGCCCGACCCCGAGGCCATGCTGCGCCGTCGAGAGCGCGCCGCTGCGCTCCGCCGCTTGCACGACGACGACGGCGAGCGACAGCGCGGCGATGATCCGGTTGCGGTGCGTGAACCGGCGCTTGTGCGTCGGCGTTCCGGGTTCCACCTCGGCGACGAGTGCTCCCCGCTCCGCGATCCGCTCGTAAAGCTCGCGGTTGCTCGAGGGATAGCAGCGATCGATCCCGCCGGGAAGCACTGCAATGGTGGTGCCGTTCTCTAGAGCCCCGGCGTGCGCCCACGAGTCGATGCCGCGCGCGAGCCCGCTGACAACGCACAAGCCGGCACGCGCGAAGTCGGCCGCGAGCCCGCGCGCAACCTCTTGCCCGTAGTGCGTCGGCGTGCGCGTGCCGACGATCGCGACGCAAGGCGGCAGTGCGGCGAGATCACGACCCGCCACCCACAGCCGTTCCGGAGGGTCCGGCAGATGATCGAGGAGGGAGGGGTGCTCCGCGTCGTTGCGAGAGACGGTGCGCCAATCGAGATCGACCGCGAACAGTCCTCCCCCGCGGGACGCGAACCTCACCGTTTGGGGTCGAGCAGCCGATATTGCAGGGCCTCGTCCACGTGTCGCAGGTCGACGCGTTCGTCACCTCGCAGATCTGCAAGCGTCCTTCCCACGCGCATGACACGGTGAACGCCGCGCGCCGAAAGGCCGGACGACTCGACCGCTCGCTCGATCCTGCGCTTGGCACTCGTCGCGAGCATGCAAGCTTCTTCGAGCGCCGGTGGTGGTATCTCTGCGTTCATCCCGACGCCGAACGGTGCCAAGCGCGCGGCTTGCAGCGATCTCGCGGCGGTGACGCGCTTCCGGACATCCGCCGACGGTTCGCCCGGATCCTGGCTGAAGATCTCGCTCTTCTTGAGCCGCTCGACTTCGACCTGAAGGTCGATGCGATCGACCACCGGGCCCGACAGCCTCTCGGCGTATGCGGCGAGGCGTCCGGGCAAGCATTTGCAACTGCGGATCGGGTCGCCCGTGTAGCCGCACGGGCAGGGGTTGGTCGCGGCGACGAGCTGGAAGCGGCACGGATACGTCACGCTCCAGCGGCCGCGCACGATGCTCACCGTCCCCTCTTCGAGGGGGCCGCGGAGCGCTTGGACCGCGTCGCGACGGAACTCGGCCGCCTCGTCCATGAAGAGCACACCACGATGCGCGAGGCTCGCTTCGCCCGGCTGCGGCGTGAGGCTGCCTCCACCGATCAACCCCGCCATCGAAACGGATTGGTGCGGCGCGCGGAACGGGCGGCGCAGCATCAGGCCCCCGTCTTCGGCCAGAAGCCCCGCCACCGAATAGATCTGCGTGACTTCGAGCGCTTCCGCGTGCGTGAGCGGGGGGAGGATGCCCGGGAGGCGACGCGCGAGCATCGTCTTGCCGCCGCCGGGTGGGCCTTGCAGAAGAAGGTTGTGGCCGCCGGAGGCGGCGACTTCGAGCGCGCGCTTCGGGATCACCTGCCCTCGCACGTCCGACAGATCGAGCTCGTCGACGTCCTCGTCCTGCGCACCTGTCTCCGCCGGGGGGTCGAGCACGCATTCGCCGCGCAGGAAGCGAACCGCTTGGGCGAGATGCTCGACGGGGAGCACGTCGATCCCGCCCACGAGCGTCGCCTCGGTCGCGTTCGCGCGCGGAAGCAGAATCGCTCGCTTCCCCGCCGCGGCGGCGGCGATCGCGCTCGCCAGCGCTCCGCGGACGCGGCGCACGGCCCCGTCGAGCGAAAGCTCGCCGAGCAGGCACAGTTCGCGGAGGCGCTCCTGCGCGACGCGGCCGCGAGCCGCCAGCACGCCGAGCGCGATCGCGAGATCGAAGCCGGGCCCGGCCTTGCGCAGGTGCGCCGGTGAGAGGTTGACGGTTATCCGCTGCAGCGGCCATTCCTCGCCACTCGACACCACCGCGGCGCGCACGCGCTCGCGCGATTCTTGGATCGATGCGTCCGGGAGGCCGACGACGTTGAACGCGGGCAGGCCTTGCGCGATCGCAACCTCGACCTCCACCGGGTATCCGTCGAGTCCGACGACTGCGACGCTCTCTGCTTTCGCGACCGCCACGGCTTAGAACGCGCTTTCCAGATGCGTCACGCCCGGGCGCGCTCCGCCCGAACGAACCTCGACGACGTCGAAGCGGATCGCGCCGGCGCGCGGATGAACGCGCGCCAGATACTCGCGCGCCAGCGCTCGGATGCGCGCCTGCTTGCGCCACGTCACCGATTCGCCGGGCGTTCCGAAGGCGTCCGTGCGCCGGGTCTTCACCTCCACGAAGGCGAGCACGCCTCCGCGTTCGGCGATGATGTCGATCTCGCCGGACCGGCCGCACCGGATGTTACGGCCGACGATCCTCCATCCGCGTGCCGCGAGGTACCGTGCGGCGATCTCCTCGCCGGCCCGAGCCAGCTCCGAACGCGTAGGCATGCGCCGACGATACCCGTGCAGGAGGCGCGATTCCGGGCCCGGCGCCTGCATCGGGGGAAGCGCGAACAGATTCTCGGACTGCGCGATGGAGCGGCTGCGCGCGGTTAGCGCGTCGCCCAAATGACGAGTAGCGCGATGACGACCATCGTCGCCACGAAGATCGTGATGTCCGTCGTCTTGGTGCCGCGATACTTTCGGAGCGGGTTGTATCCCATGGCCTTCGACGTCAAACGCCGGCGCCCGGAGCCTCGGTACCGTCGTCGCGGCGCAACTCCTCGATGTTGACGTCCTCGAACGTGATGATCCGAACGTGGGGCACGAAACGGCTCTGCCGGTAGACGTCCCAGACCCACGCGTCGTTGAGCGTTAGCTCGAGACGAAGGTCGCCCGAGTCGGTCCGCTCGACCACCTCGACTTTGTTCGCGAGGTAGAAACGACGTTCGGTCTCGACCAGGTAGCGGAACATCGGGAGCACGTCCCGGTATTCGCGGAAGAGCGCGAGCTCCATCTCCGCTTCGTACTTCTCGAGCTCTTCGACGCTCATGCGGCCTCCGTCGAGATGAGGATACTCGCCGCTCTTCGACGCCGCGTTCGCATCCCGATCACGAGCAGCAGCGCGGCCGCCGTGTCGCCGGGATACCTTCCGGCTTCGATCCGGCCCATTCGGCCGGGCGGCCAGATCTTCACGAACGCCTTCCCGACGATGTTCCCGCGTGGGATCGTCCCGAGCTCGAAGCGCGAATCGCCGGAGTGCGTTCGGTTATCACCCATCATGAAATACTCGCCTCTGGGGACGACGAACGGCCCGAAGGGACGGTCGTCGCGCACCTTCACGTACGGTTCTTGAAGCTTCACCATCTTCTTGTCCGTGCGCGTGATCGTGACGACCGAGTCGCGCATCTGGAGCGTCTCGCCGGGCAAGGCGATGATCCGCTTGATGAAGTCCGTATCCGACGGACGCGACACACCCAAACCCTCTGTCAGGAAATCGACCAGCTTCCGCACGCCGCCGCGGCGGTCGGGCCCGGCGTTCTTGCCGGTGAAGACGACCACTTCTCCGCGTCGAGGGTCGCGAAACCGGTAAACGAGCCGGTTCACAAGCACGCGGTCGCCGCGGCACCCCGAGCATCCGTGCAGGGTCGGTTCCATCGATTCCGACGGGATGAAGAACGCTTGCACAAGGAACGTCTTCACCAGCAGAGCGATGCCGATGGCGGCGACGATGAGGAAGGGGAGCTCGCGGAAGAAGCTCTTCCGGTGGAGCTTCGGGGCCTCGCCCGCAGGGCGGTCAGGCCACTCTTTTTGGAGCGGGCCGGCGTCTTCGATCCGGCTCATCGCTCCTCCGCGATCGCCGCGCCGTCGAGGTCCCACTCGTCGATCGAGGTCGCGACGATCGTTCCGTCGACGCCGACCCCTTTGAAAGAGAACCGGTGAACGGGTGAGGGACCGACATCGCGAAGCGCGCGCCAATGCTCCGCGGTCCCGTATCCTTTGTTTCGGGCGAACCCGAACGCGGGGAACCGCCGGTGAAGGCGCCGCATTGCACGGTCTCGAACGACCTTCGCGACGATAGACGCCGCCGCCACGGTGGCCGACACGCGGTCGCCCTTCTTGATCGACAGCGCCGGCACCGGCATTCGGGGTACCGGGAAGCCGTCGGTGAGCGCGTAGCCGGGCCGCGGATCCAGCCGGGAGATCGCCGCCCGAAGCGCGCGGATGTTCGACTTGTGCAGTCCGCGCCGGTCGATCACCGACGGGGTAACGCGGACGATCGATATCGCAACCGCGCGCTCGCGGATCGCGATTGCCATGCGCTCACGCGCTTTCGGGGTCAGCAACTTCGAGTCGTTGAGACCTTCGAGATCTGCGTCGGCCGGCAGGATGACCGCCGCCGCGACCAGTGGTCCCGCGAGCGCCCCCCGGCCGACCTCGTCGGTGCCGGCGACGAGCGAGAAGCCCTGCTCGTGCAGGTGGCGTTCGATGAAGCCGTCCGGCCGCATCTCGGCCGCAGGATAACGCGACGGACGAACTCAAGCGGCGCGGCGCATCGAGCTGCGCGAGCGCCGGCGCCGGTATGCGACGTGAATGGGGAGCGCGAGCACCAGCCCGGCTGCGGCCGGCGTCCCGTACCTCGGCGTCTTCAGGAAACCGATCCGTGGAGGCGGCCATACCCGGATGAACGCCTTGCCGATCACGTCGGATCGCTTGATCGGGCCGAGGCGCGTCCGGCTGTCGGCGGAGTTCGCCCGGTTGTCGCCCATGACGAAGTAGGTGTTGGGAGGCACGGTGATGGGTCCGAAAGGCGACAGGTCCTTCTCCGCCGCGATGTACGGCTCGTCTAAGCGGAGCTTCTTCCCGTCGGTGGTCGTGATCGTCACGACGCTGTCCTTCACCTCGATCGTCTCGCCGGGGAGACCGATGATCCGCTTGATGAAGTCCTTCCCGGGCGGCTTGGCTACGCCGAGGCTCTCGGTGATGTTGTCGGCGATCTTGCGGAAGAAGCTCCGATTGGCCGCGGCGGCGTCGTGCTCGGCGATGAACACGATGATCTCACCGCGACGCGGATCGCGGAACCGATAGATGAGTTTGTTGACGAGCACACGGTCGTTCACCTTCAGAGTCGGGACCATCGACTCCGACGGGATGAAGAAAGCTTGCACGAGGAACGTCTTGATCAGGATCGCGAGACCGAGCGCGATGAGGATGAGGACCGGCAGCTCCTTGAAGAACGCGAGCGAGCTGCGTTTCTTCGGAGGCTCCCCCGCGGGACGGTCGGGCCAGTCCGATTGCAGGGGAGAGTCGGACTCGAGCGGTGGGCGCACTCTGCGGCCTTAGGGCTTAAGCCCCGGCGCTTTCGCCACCAGGGTTCTGGCCGTCCGAGCTCTCTTCGCCCGTGTTGTCGCCACTGAGGTTCTCTTCGCTGAGGTGCCCTTCAACGGTCGCCTCGGGAGCGGGCGCCGTCTCCTCCGGCGGGGCTTCCGCGACGTCCTCGGAAGTCACGATCGCCGCCGCGCCTTCCTCGGGCACCGCCACCCGGCGTTCACGGATCTTCGCGCGGCGTCCGGAGAGTTCGCGCAGATAGTAGAGCTTGGCCCGGCGCACCTTCCCATGCTGAAGGATCTCGACCTTCGCAACCGTCGGGGAGTGCACCGGGAACGTGCGCTCGACGCCGACCCCGAACGACACCTTCCGGACCTTGAACGTCTCCCGGAGCCCGCCGCCCCTGCGCCCGAGCACGACGCCCTGGAACATCTGGATGCGCTCGCGGCCGCCCTCGATGACGCGGACGTGCACCTTGATGGTGTCGCCCGGCCGGAACGCTGGAACGTCCGAGCGCAGGCGCGAGCGTTCCACCAGATCGACCTTGTTCACGTTCGGCAGCTCCTTTTGCCGGGAAACCTATCGATGAGAGAACCTCTGATCGAGGGCCGTCGGTCGCGGCGAGCGCGACCCGGCGGGCATGCCATGGTACGAGGGGCCGGGAACCTGTGCAACGAGGCTCGGGATCCGGCCGGTTATGTATGGACAGACCGACGTTAGGGGGCGAGGTTCAGGTCGGGTCCGAGCAGATCCGGGCGACGCCGCTTTGTCCGTTCGAGCGCTTCGCGCCGTCGCCAGGCGGCGATCTCGGCGTGATTACCGCCGAGCAGCACGTCGGGCACCTTCATCCCTCGGAATTCCGGCGGCCGCGTGTAGTGCGGATGATCGAGCAAGCCCGTCGGCCCGAACGACTCCTCCTCCACCGATGCGGGCTCTTTCACCACTCCGGGGATCAACCGGGCGACCGCGTCGATGAGCACCACCGCTGCCGCCTCGCCTCCGGCGATCACGTAGTCGCCTATGGATACCTCCTCGGTCGCGAGGCCCTCCGCGACGCGTTCGTCGATCCCTTCGTACCGGCCGCACATCAGGATCACGTGCGGCGAGGACGCAAGCTCTGCGACGAGCTCCTGGTCGAGCCGCCTCCCGGCGGGCGACAGCAGGATACGCCGGGCCCGTTCCCAGCCGCCGATCGCCTCGACGGCCACGAACCACGGCTCCGGTTTCATCACCATCCCGACCCCGCCGCCGTACGGCTCGTCGTCGACCGAGCGGTGTGGGTCGTTTGTGTACTCGCGGAGATCGCGCAACGTTACTTCGACTAGTCCGCGTGCTCGTGCCCGCCCGAGCAGGGACGCCTCGAGTGGCCCGGCGAAGAACTCGGGGAAGATCGTGACGACATCGAACTTCACGCGCGCCTTTCTCCGTCCATGATGAGTTGCGTGCAGGTGAACAGGGCGAT